>Ga0233426_10000005_pt1 | contig 250390 bp, 240 predicted proteins | sample SI_118_April2016_6_FD_179875 | JGI IMG/M metagenome (GOLD analysis project Ga0233426, IMG submission 179875) | Seawater microbial communities from Saanich Inlet, British Columbia, Canada - SI_118_April2016_10_MG | ecosystem: Environmental > Aquatic > Marine > Inlet | place: Canada: British...
TTTTTGACGGAGGACCGTCTTCCGAGGGGCTACGGTACCACAAAAAATCCTATGAGTTTAAGTAGAACCCCCACCTGTAGGAGGAATTTATCATCTTAATGGTATAATTTACGGAAATTGAACATAGATGTAGCCAGTTTTGTATTAGATCGGCTAAACTCTCCGCGCTGAGGGAATAAAACGCTGACTATCGCGGACTCTTTATTCCAACAACAATGCGTAAATCTAGTGGTGGATTGCGCATTCTCGGTACGATGAGTTAGTTATGTCAGGCTTTAGGAATTCAGAAAATGCTTAAGCAAATGGTTAAAAGAATAAGAGGCGTGTTCTCTAGCGATTTATCGATTGATTTGGGTACGGCGAATACGCTCATTTATGTTCGTGAAAAAGGAATTGTTTTAAATGAACCTTCCGTTGTGGCGATCCGTCATTACATGGGGCAGAAAATTGTTGATGCCGTAGGAAATGACGCAAAGCGTATGCTTGGCAGAACACCTGGGGACATCACGGCTATAAGACCTCTCAAAGATGGTGTTATAGCTGATTTCCAGGTAACCGAGAAAATGCTTTTGCATTTCATCAAAAAAGTTCATGACGACAGTTTCTTTCCGCCAAGTCCTAGGGTGCTCATTTGTGTTCCCTGTATGGCGACTGAGGTTGAGAGGCGCGCTATTGAAGAGGCAGCGTATCAGGCGGGAGCACGGGAAGTACACTTGATTGAAGAGCCAAGAGCCGCGGCTATAGGTGCAGGGTTACCCGTTGATGAGGCTATTGGTTCTATGGTGGTTGACATAGGTGGTGGTACGACTGAAATTGCTATCCTGTCGTTGAATGGTGTGGTGTTTGCTGATTCTGTGCGTATTGGCGGCGATCGATTTGACGAAGCTATTGTAAACTTTGTTAGGCGCGAGTATGGCAGTGTGATTGGCGATACCACTGCTGAGCGAATTAAAATGGAAATTGGTGGTGCTTATCTAGCCAAAGAAGTTCGTGAGATTGAAGTCAGAGGACGTAATTTAGCGGAGGGTGTTCCTAAGAGGTTCACACTCACTAGTGATGAGATACTTGGGGCATTGCAAGAGCCTCTTGTTGGTATTGTACAAGCAGTAAAGCGTGTTCTAGAGCAGTCGCCGCCTGAATTGGCATCTGATATAGCTGAGGCAGGCATTGTTCTTACTGGGGGTGGTGCGCTGCTTAAAGATTTAGATAAGTTGCTATCAAGTGAAACAGGATTGCCAGTAATTGTTGCTGATGAGCCTTTGACCTGCGTTGCCCGAGGCGGTGGGGAGTTTTTAGATATGATGGACAAAGCTAAGCTCAATAAGATGACATTCTAGGCCGTAGATGGATACTTACTGATGCGATTTACGTTAATTTTGGGGTATAGCTATCAGTAAAATTTTCGTTAAAGTTTCTTTCATCGTGCGACGTCTGCTGTTTGTAGTGATGATTTCATTTGGACTAATGGCTGCCAACAGTTATACCCAGTGGTTCAAACCCATTAATGATGTTTTTGAAACTATAATACTCCCTATTCATTGGGTAGCAAATATACCAGCTAGAGTGAGTCGATGGAGCTCCTTTAGGGTAGCTGATAGTGCAGACTTGCAAATGGAAAATACCCGTCTTGCGCAAGAAAATTTGATTCATCGAGGCCAGATTCAGCGGATGGCAGACTTAGCAGCTGAAAACCTTAGATTGCGCCTTTTACTCAATGCAACAGAATTATTTTTGGGTAGTGTTTTAGTCACCGAGGTAATTGGTGTGTCACCAACGCCAAGGCGTCATACGCTGGTTATTGATCGAGGTAGCGAAGATGGTGCTTATGTTGGCCAGCCGTTACTTGATGCTGAGGGTTTAATGGGGCAAATCATATCTGTGTATGACAGTCACAGTATTGCTTTGTTGATAACTGATAGTTCTCATGCTATTCCAGTTCAGGTTTTAAGAAATGGGTTGAGGTCTATTGCCGAGGGCACTTCAAACTATAATCGACTACGTCTGAGGTTTATTTCTTCTACAGCAGATATAAGAGCTGGCGATAGTCTCGTTAGCTCCGGCTTGGGTGAGCGTTTTCCTCCCGGTTACCCTGTGGGTAAAGTTATCGCTGTAACTCAGGTCCTCGGAGCCAATTTTGTTGATGTCGAGGTGGAACCTACCGCTCAAATTGATCGAAGCAAACACCTGCTTTTAGTCTTTACACTAGACGATGTCGGTGTCCCAGGTTCTTTACAGTGAAATATTCTGGGATAACCCCGGCTTTTGTACTGTCTATTTTTACGGCCTTGGTATTGCAGCTTATTCCTGTGTCAGGGGATCTCATTTATTGGCGGCCTAATTTTTTACTATTAATAATGATTGCTTGGATCATTTTTAAGTCTGATCAAAGAAGTATTGTTTTTGCAGCCTCAATGGGTCTCCTGGCTGATCTTGTCTTTGGGTCTCCTCTTGGTGTTAATATATTGCTTTTTTCTCTTGTGGGTGCTGTTCCTCTATATTTCAGCGGTTGGTTAGTTTATTTCACCCTGGCACACCGGTGTTTATTTGTATTTTTGCTAGTTATTTTTTCAGAGCTTATGAGTAAATTTCTATTTTCAATATGGCAAGCTCCAGAGAATTATAATTATATCTTTATAGTTGCCCTTGTTTCGTCAGTAGTGTGGCCGCTGTTTGATATATTACTTAGGCGGATTCGTTAATAAAGGCAGTAAATGCATGTATTATATTGCTAATATAATCCTCTAATATAAAACCAAGTTTTAGCTTTTTATGTCTAAAAATCTGCAAAATGAAACACCACATGATGTTGTGCTAGCCTCTAGTTCTCCTCGTCGGCGAGAAATTTTGCAACAAATTGGTGTCCGCTATTGTTCAGTCTCGCCCGATATTGATGAAAGTAGGTATTCAGAGGAGTCCAGTTTAGAACTTGTGCGACGATTAGCTCTTAAGAAAGCTATAGCCGTGGCTGAACTCAACATTAGCGATAAACCCATATTAGGCGCTGACACTCTTGTAATGATAGGTAATCAGATTTTTGGTAAACCTAATAACAAGGCTGAATTTATTCAGATGTTAAAAACATTGTCGGGAAGAACACATCTTGTATTGTCTGCTGTTGCCTTGACACACAGTGGGGTTAGCAAGGTGCTGGTTTCACAAACAGAAGTGACATTTCGGTCTCTGTTAAATAAAGAAATTGTGGCTTATTGGGATACGCATGAACCTAATGGTAAGGCGGGTGGCTATGCAATACAGGGGTTTGGTGCGGTATTTGTAGATAATCTAAAGGGAAGTTATAGCGGTGTCGTCGGTTTGCCCATCATACAAACCTGTCATCTTTTAGCTCAATTTGGAGTGCCTCTATGGCAGTCTGGCGTCGCACAATAGGGTGTAAAAATGACTAATACGAAATGTCAGTTTGTGGTCAATCATGAGCCACAAGAAACTCGAGTTGCTGTCCTTGAGGATGGCATACTTCAAGAGCTTCACATTCAGCGGGCTGACGCAGTTGGGTTAGTGGGTAACGTTTATAGGGCTACGGTTATGCGTATTTTACCTGGCTTAGAAGCGGCATTTGTGGATTTTGGTGAACCTAAAAATGGATTTTTAGGTTTGGCAGATATAGATGCACCGCTACTGATGAACAAAGCCAACTCCGGTAAAGAGGATCAGCCGCCCACAATAAAAAATTTGTTACATGAGGGACAAAATATAATCGTGCAGGTTATCAAGGATGCTGTCGATGCGAAGGGTGCCAGGGTAACGATGAAAGTCTCTATTGCCTCAAGATATCTTGTTTTTATGCCCGCAGGCAATGCGGTGAAAGTGTCACACCTTATTAAAAGCAGGGATGAGAGGAAAAGACTTAAAACTCAATTGCGTTGCATGTTCGAGGAATTTAATCGCGCAGCAAAGCCGCATCAAGGAACCTTTATTTTACGTTCTGATGCCGCTGATATTGATATGCAGTCCCTTAAAATTGATTTGCAATTTTTACTGGACACATGGTCATCAGTGTTACTTGCCAAAGGTCAGTCAAAGAGCCCCGGGTGTATTTATATTGATTTACCTGTTACTCAGCGTTTGATAAGAGACATTGCTCCTAGGCAGTTGAATGAGGTGATAGTTGATGACCAACAAATATATGACGACTTATATCACTTTTGGAGTCACTACTACGGTGAAGAGTCTCTAGCTTTAACCTGTGTCAGTCATGCACCTAACATTTTTAATGGCTATGGGATTGATGATGAAATACACAGGGCTCTTTTTCGTAGGCTCGATTTAGATGATGGCGGTTATGTTATTTTTGATGAAGCTGAGGCAATGACCACGATTGATATAAATACTGGGTCTCACGTTGGACAACATGATCTTGAGAAAACTGTTTTTCAGACTAACTTAAAATCTATCAGTGTCATAACGCAACAAATTCGTCTTCGAAATTTGTCAGGAATCATTATTATTGATTTTATCGATATGCAAAATCAGCATCATCGCCAGCAAATACTGAGTTCTTTAAAAAAGATGATGGAAAATGATCCAGTCAATGCAACTATAAGCCATTTTACCGAGCTTGGTCTCATCCAAATTCGTCGTAAACGAAGCTATAACAGCTTACGACAAATACTCATGACGGATTGCTCAACATGTCAAGGTAGTGGTGTGCTTAAGTCGTTAGACACAGTTATGCTAGAAATGTGGAGGGAGTTGAGTGGGGCGGCTAAAGCGTATGAGTCCAGCCACCTCCAGTTGCGAGCTTCCTCTGAGATGATCGACTTTGTTAAAGCATCAAAAGTCTCTATTTCAAAGACCCTAGAAAGGCAATTTAACTGTACAATTGAGATAGTAGATGAGCCATCATTTGTGCGTGAAAAGTTTGATATTGTTTCTATTTGAGATTAAAAATGAATCCTAGATTAATCGCAGTCTTAACATCATTTGGTCGATTGCTACTATTTAGTTCAGCGTCGCTAGTTGCTGTGACTGTGATGTTGATCTTGATTGGCCGCCAAACTGTGGGTCAGGTTGATGGTATTAGAGCCGAAATAGAAACCTTCTTAGTGGATAATACAGGCCTACAGGTCGAACTTGGTGAGGTTAAGACCCAGTGGTCTGGGCTATTACCTGTTCTTGATATTGCCAGTTTGCTGGTTTCAGATGGAGGTAGGAAGTCTTCTGTGTCGCTGGGTAATGCCCGGGCTGAGTTAGATTTGGCGCGTAGTCTTTGGCATCTCAACATGGTCTGGCGAGAATTAACCATTGATACTCTGACAGTTGTCATTACCGAGGATGAGTTCGGCAGCTGGCTTCCAAGTGACCAGTCTAATATCGATACAGGAACTGAGCTAGATGTTCTACTCAAGCCATTTACTCATAGTAGACTCATTAATCTAAGAAAAATCGAAATACAATTACGTGCATTTTCAGGTCAAATTGTTCATTTGCAAGGCGGCTCAGTTAAGATTGAAAATGATAACGACTTTCATCGTGGTGAGATGTCACTATTTTTATCGGATAACAATTCGCCCGCTCGTTTTGTTATAGAAGGTTTTGGTGATCCTTCAGATTTGGCATCTTTTAGTGGCCTAGCCTATTTAAAGATTGATGATTTTGATATTTCATCGTCCTTAGTTGATCTAGGTCAATCTCTGGTTCCAGGTGTTTTTTCGAATATTAAAGAATTTCGGGCTGGTCTAAATAGTCAGTTATGGATTGATATTCAACCCGGAGGTAGTCTTGATTTTGAAGGATCTCTATCGGTTGCAAAATTGCCACTTGACTGGTTTGCCGATGCGCCAGCAATTAACAATGTAGAGTCCAATATCATCGGCTGGTACCTTGCTGATAGTGAATGGGGGTTTCGGCTTCAGGATCTCAAAGCGGAGTGGTCTGATACTGTTATTGAACCATTAAATATTCTTTATAGTCAGAGATTCGATTTGCCGTGGCGCGATTATGATGTTTCTGTAAATTATATCAATCTAAGTTTTTTATCAGGTCTGATCGAAAAAGCTAACATTGCGGATGATGCAGCGCTAAATATTATAGATCAGTTAGATCTGCAGGGGGAACTCAGCGCATTGACCTATGGCCACAATAAAGCGGGCTATTTTGCTTCGGCAAATATTACTGATGTTGATATGGCGCCATTTAAAGGGATACCCGGGGTAAAGGGCGTTGATGGATATGTTGAAGTATCAGGCAATCAGTCACTCGTTCATCTTGCCGACCAAGATGGTTTGAGTCTATTTTTCCCTGGTGTATATAAAGACTATTTACCTATTAACAAGGCGTTAGGGACTATCTATATAGCAGCTGATTCTACAAATCAGACCACTGTGGTGCGAAGCTCGCTATTAAAGACAGAGCTTGCTGCGGGCAATGCCAATTTTTTATTCTCAGTAGCTTTAGATACATCGCCAGAAAAAACGGCGCCTATCACTACTCTTTTGATCGGGGCGACTGATATTGATGCATCATATACACATCAGTACCTTCCGTATAAGTTGTCGCCCCCGTTGTTGAAATGGTTGCAGGAAGCTAATCTAAAAGGCAATGTTAAGCAGTTAGGGCTGCTGCAAAGATTTGGTCCGGGGATTGAAGATCAACGGTTTCGGACTACTCAATTATTAGTTGATATTAAAGATGGCCAGCTTGACTATCATCCCCAGTGGCTTGGACTACGAGATATTAGCGCCACAGTACTACAGGATGACGGCAGTACAACTGCACACCTTACATCAGGCACTATTGGTGAGGTAAATCTATCAAATGCTAAAATAACAACCGACAAGCTTCCGCCTAATCATCCAAACCACAGTTTACTTTTGATCGATGCACATGCCCAGGCAACTGTATCCAGTGCGTTAAAGGCCCTGTCAAAATCACCACTTCAAGAGCGCATTGGTGTGCTATCTGATTGGAAATATAATGGCAATGTTGATGCCATACTTGATTTACATATTCCATTATCTAGTATGCAAACTGTTGTTGATAGATCTCTTTATCAGGTAACAAGCACCTTAAATGATGCTCAGATATCTATTCCTAATACGCCCTATAAAGTGACTGATATTTACGGGCAATTAGATTTTTCTGGCGATAAAGGCTTTACCTCAAACACCATTAAGGGACGGTTTTGGCAACAACCGCTGAAAGCTACTTTTGAGCGATCTGATGGTTTGCAAAAGATTAAACTGACTACATCGGTACAATCTAGCAGCTTGAACCAGATCGTCCAATTTCCTTGGAATGATGTTTTAAGCGGTAATATTTCCCTAGAGGGTTTGGTGGTTTTCAATCCATTAGCTTCAGCAGGATCAGGTGCAGGAGCCGAGTATATAAAGTATGAAAGTCCGGTAACCTTAACACTGAAAAGTCAGTTAATAGCAAATGCTATTAAGCTTCCTCTTCCTCTAGGTAAGGCTGTTGGTGACCCAAGATCGCTGGCTTTAAAAGTCCACTTTGACCAGGGTTTTTCTCGCCTAGAAGGAACCTTAGGCGATAAATTAGTGTCTGATTTACGTTTTTATGAAGGTCGCTTACAGCGAGGATTAGTATCATATGATAGAACCTTAAGCTTGCCTGACCCTGATCAGATTCTCGTTGGTAGTCATTTAGCTACCACCGAAATAGAGTCTTGGCAGCCGCTGATAAAGCTATTTCAAGGCACTTCGCCAACTGAGCAGGGGGGCACAAAAACATGGTCGCCTATCTTCGATTTGAGCTTTGATTATTTAGCTATTTCAGGCATCAAGGTAAGGGATATTCGATCAAAGACAACTATTGATAGAGACCAGGCGAAGATTGATTTTACCAGTGATGTTGCTGATGGCCGAGCATTAGTTCCTTTTAACAAAGACGCTATACCACGTCTGAATTTGACGCGTTTGGCCCTCTCAAATAAGCTATGGCAGACTTCAGTTGATCGCTCTTTGATTGATCCTAGATTGTTTACAGGGATTGATGTTTCTGTAGATAAGCTCACTTCGGGTGAAAATGTCCTTGGTAATTTTTCACTTTCTCTTCGGCCTATGCCTCAAGGCGCAATATTATCTAGCGTCACTGGCAACATTTTTGGGTTACAGTTTGAAAGTGAAGAAGGAAACGATCAGTCTCAGTTTTTCTGGGGTTTTAATGGTAAACAGTATAGTAGTCGGTTTAAAGGATCAGTCAGTATCAATGATGTTGGTGAGATCTTTACAGCAATGAATCTTCCTCCGCCAATAGATAGCGAGTTTGGAAAGGTTTCTCTTGATCTCCAGTGGGCGGATCAGCCTTGGTTATACAGTAAAGAAAATCTTTTGGGCACCATCAACATGTCATTTAATAAAGGCCGTTTTTATAATTCATCCGGCGGTGGTGGTGCAGTGCTTAAATTGGTAAGTTTGTTTAATGTTGCTAATTGGCTTAGACGACTAAAACTAGATTTTTCCGATGTAGTTGGTGGTGACATAGAGTATAGCTCTCTAGATGGGTCAGTTTATTTAGATAATGGCACTGCACAATTTTTGACGCCTTTAAATGTGCAAATGTCTTTTGGTAAAATGACTATGGCTGGCGAATTTGATTTAATTGCTGAAACTGCTGATGCTCAGTTGGTCGCAACCTTACCTTTGACTTCAAATTTGCCTTGGATGGTGGCATTCCTAGCCAATGCGCCTGCCGCTGCTGGAGTTTACATCACTAGTAAAATAGTGAGTAAGCAAGTAGATCGATTATCGAGTATCAGCTACCGAATAAAAGGCCCCTGGGATAACCTTGATGCCAGCGTAGACCAAATGTTTGCACCCCAACTAGAAAATGGGATGCTAGCTGATTAGGACACGTTTACTTAGTCAGTAAGTGATCTAATGTACTGAAACATTTTTCGGGCAGCAGCAGGCGGTTTTTTGAGCTCTAGTTCGCGGTTAGCTTGACGTTGAAGATTACGCAATTGTTGCCTATCTGCCATGGGATAATCGCTTAAAAAGTTCTCTATGGCCTGATTTCCTTCATTAATAAGGCTGTCACGCCAGGCTTCGAGTCGCTGGAAATGTTGTCTGTAAGTGAGCGATTGGTGGTCCATTTTCTCTAATGTTTCCTGAATGTTATCAATGTCAGAAATACGCATAAGTTTACCAATATACTGTAAATGTCGCCGCTTAGCCTCCCGGCTTTTGAGTCTTCGTGCCTCGTAAATAGCGTCTTTAAGTGCGTCAGGTAGATTAAATTTCTGTAGTTTACCCTCGGGCATTTCAACTAGTTCCTGCCCCATTGCTTGGAGTGCATGACTATCTCTTTTTAACTGAGATTTACTCGGCCCCTCATACTCTGTGTTTGCTTCTGTTTTTGAATCATCCATTAGATAAGAAATACCGCCGCTAAGCCAAGAAAGGATACAAATCCGACAATGTCGGTAATTGTGGTGAGAATAACCGAACCTGCTAATGCAGGATCAATATGTAAAGCACGTAAAACAACTGGTAGCATTGTTCCTGCTAGTGCCGCAGCCATAAGGTTGATGGCCATTGCCAGACCAATAATAACGGCCATTACGGGGTTGCCAAACCACAAAGAAACAATAACACCAACAACCATGGCGTAAAGCAACCCGTTTAATGCGCCTACAGCAAATTCCTTACTTAGTAACCAGTTTAGGTTTCCTGTTTCAACTTGTCCTAGGGCCATTCCGCGAATTACGACGGTTAAGGTTTGACTACCTGCAACACCACCCATGCTAGCCACAATGGGCATTAAAATAGCTAGTGCAACAACTTGGTCTAAGGTTTGTTCAAATAGACTGATCGCAGAAGATGCAAATATAGCAGTAAGTAGATTAACGCCAAGCCAAACTGCTCGGCGTGGTGCTGTTCGAGTAATAGACGAGAACGTATCCTCTGTATCACTCAGACCAGCCATGGCTAATAAGGAATGATCTGCATCCTCTACGATGACATCCACTACATCATCAATGGTAATTCTCCCAAGAAGACGATTGTGTTCGTCAACAACTGGTGCAGAAATCAAATCATAACGCTGAAAGCGAGTAGCAACTTCGGAATCGATAAGGTTGACATTAATGGCCTTTACTTCAGTATTCATTACCTCTCGCACTGTGGTGGTAGATGTTGAGGTTAATAATTTTCCTATGGATAGATTGCCCAAAAATGTATCGTTACGACTGACTACAAAAAGATTGTCCGTAGTGCTTGGTATTTCTTCAAAACGCCTAAGGTAACGCAGTACAACATCGACGGTGATATCTGGACGCACCGTTATTACCTCCGTATCCATCAGTCCACCGGCGGTGTCCTCATGATAGGTAAGTACGGTTTCTACACGTTGACGATCTTGCATAGACATGGCTTTTAGAACGTCAGGTATTACTCTTTCAGGCAGCTGCTGAAGAATGTCAACGACATCATCGACGTCCAGCCCCTCGGTTAACTGAGCGACTTCAGCACCATCCATTTGAGTTAGAAATTCCGACTGAATTTCATCAGAGAGGTCTTGAATAACCGCCCCTGATAACTCTGGATCAATTAGGCCCCACAACACCTGGCGATGTTTTGGCGGCGCAATTTCCAGTTGATGTGCAATATCTGGAGGAGCAAGATTATTCAGCTGATATTTAACTCGGTGTAAGGTGTCTGAGTCAATTTCGCTGTCAAGCTTGGCAAGTAAATTATCTTCGACGATCATGTTTTGAGTTCCTGGTCAGGCCAACTTGTGCCCGACGAAGTCCTATTCTAACTTTCTATGCTCTAATTCGATAGAGTAAATAAATATTTTGCCTCAAGACCACTAAGGAGATCTTCTGAGATTACTCGCCCTCATCGAAATAGGTTTCAAATAGCTCGACAATAGCGCGATGTGCAGCCGTCTCTTCAGGTCCATCAAAAATAAAGTTCAGTTCAGTGCCTTGATTCGCGGCAAGCAACATCAGAGACATGACGCTTTTAGCATCAACAAGGGGTTCTACTTGCCCAGCACGAATAGAGCAAGGGTAGCTGTTAGCAAGCTTGGCTAATTTAGTAGCGGCTCTTGCGTGTAATCCAAGTCGGTTGATAACAGTGATGTTGGTATTGATCATAAAATAGCAACCCCACCCTATGGTTTCGTTATTTCTTTATGGATTACCTGTACCGAGGGATAAGAGTCTAAAAAATGAGCATGCAGTTTATTTGCCATATAAACTGACCGATGCTGGCCGCCTGTACAACCGATGCAGACAGTAAAATAACTGCGATTATTAGCTTCAAATTTGGGGATCCAGCGGATTAAAAAATCACATATATCGCTGAACATCTCGATTACTTCTTCTTGATCCTCTAAAAATTCTATTATCCCTGCATCATTACCGTTTTGCGTTCTGAGTTCTTGTTTCCAGTAGGGGTTAGGTAAACATCTGACATCGAAAATAAAATCTGGTGCTTCTGGTAGGCCTCGCTTAAATCCAAATGACTCAAACACAATAGACATATTGCCGCTGTCATTGGGCATCACTGTATTTTTAATAAGGTCTCGTAGTTGATGTAGAGAAAGTCCTGAGGTGTCGATATTTTGATCAGAAATTTTTAGGATTGGAGACAGAATCTCTTCTTCAATATCGATCGCTGCAGATAGCCCAACTGTATCGCTACTAAGTGGGTGTTTGCGTCGTGTCTCACTGTAGCGTCGGATAAGGTCACTTCGACGTGCCTGTAAAAAAACCACATTAACATGGATATCTCTAGTGTCTATTTTACTTAAAATTCCTGGAAGCTTATCAAGATCACCGGCAATATTTCTGGCATCAATACCTACCGCTAGCTTAGTTGTGTAGTGATGTAGTTCAGTAGTGGTATTATCAATTGGGTTGAGCTGGGTTTTGCTCGGAGTGTCTTCTGCGCTTAATTGTTTTATCAGAGACGGTAGAAGCGATGGTGGAAGATTATCAATGCAGGTAAATCCTATATCTTCAAGAACGTTTAAGGCTGAGGTTTTACCTGAACCGGACCGACCACTTACAACAATTAGTCGTATCATTAGTTTGCCCGTTCCAAAGCAATAGCAGTGTTGTAGAGGTCCTGATTGTTTTTACATTCTCGCAATAGCTGTCTTGAGTCTTCTCTCTGCATTATCGAGGCTATCCTAGCTAGCGTGGCTAAATGCTCGTCGTTCTTCTCTTCAGGCACAATAAGACCAAACACAAGATCCACTGGTTCATCATCAAATGCATCAAAATTAATCGGTTTATCTAGTTTAATCAGGCAGCCGCAGATACGAGTAACACCCGCTGCTCGGCAATGTGGAATAGCGACACCATCGCCAATGGCGGTACTACCAAGTTTTTCTCGAGCAATAAACCGATGAAAGAGACTATCCGACTGCTCCTGAGATCCACCTAAATAGGTATTAACGATGCCGGCTAAGCTTTCTAATAATCGTTTTTTACTTAGGCAGTGGATATCACTATGAGTCATTTCCAGCGAGAGTACATCGGTAATCTTCATTAAATGTACTAGTGACCTCTATGTTTTTCTTTGTACTTGATCGCTTGTCTATCAAGCTTATCTGAAAGCGCATCTATAGCGGCATACATATCATCGTGCTCAGCTAGAGCAAACAAATCACCACCGCTAACATGCACCGTTGCTTCAGCTTTTTGTACAAGTTTCTCAACAGTCAGTATGACCGAGATACTAGTGATTTGCTCATAATGACGTTCTAACTTGGATAGTTTTTGTGTAACGTAGTCTCTGATGGGGTCGGTGATTTCTAAGTGATGCCCACTTATTGTCATCTGCATATACTGCTCCTTTTAGATACTGTTTTCGAATCTTTTTCTTTGGCTTGATGAGGCAATGCCTAGGCTCTCTCTATATTTTGCCACTGTTCTTCTTGCTACCTGAATACCTTGTGCTTCTAATAAAACCATGAGTTTGTTATCACTCAGGGGTTTAGAAGGGTTTTCAGCCTCTACCAATGTCTTAAGGATAGCGCAAACAGCTGTAGATGAACACTCTCCTCCAGCTGATGTGCCAACATGACTGGAAAAAAAATATTTTAGTTCAAATATACCTTGAGGTGTAGCCAGATATTTCGCGGTTGTTACTCGAGAAATAGTTGATTCGTGCAGTTCAAGCTTAGTAGCTATGTCTGATAGAACCATAGGTTTCATCGAAATAGGGCCATTATCTAAAAAACCTTGTTGAAGTTCCACAATGGTAATAGCTACCCTCATTAAAGTCTCATTACGACTTTCAAGGCTACGAAGGAACCACTTAGCATCTGCTAGGTTGTCTTTTAAATATTGATTTTGTTCACTATTATCTGCACGTTTTATAAGGCTCGAATAAATATCATTGATTTTTAAGCGAGGCATATTTCCGTCATTAAGTCTTACTTGCCAGCGCCCACCTACTTTCTCTACGTAGGCATCTGGAGCAATATACTCTGCTGTATTGACTGTCAAAGACTCGCCTGGCCGCGGCGTTAAGCTGCGTATTAGTTTGAGTGCTCCCTGAAGTTCCTCCATTTTGTAGCGAGTCCGTTTCACTAGGCTTGCGATGTCTATTGAGGCGATGTCAGTGAGAAAATCTGTGGCGAGTCTGATGGCTTGATGGATAAAGGGCGTATCTGGGGACAATTGGTATAATTGAATTAACAAACATTCCTTGATGTCTCGGGCAAATATGCCTGGAGGATCAAATTGTTGGAGTCTGTGTAACACCGCTATTAATTCATCTTCCTCTATAGGGTCTGCACTGTCATGATCTGATTTATGGGATAGAATATCAGTCAAGTTGGAGCTGATTAACCCGGTCGGTTCTATCGCATCAATAAAGGCCTCCGCTATATGTTGATCTCGAGAGGACATCGGTGTGAGATTTAGCTGCCATGTTAGGTGATCTTGTAAGGATTCTGTAACCTGATAAACTTGCTCCCAATTGTTTTCTCCACTTGAAGATGTGGCCATGGTAGAGCTAAAGGTTTCCTCCCAATTGGCATCCACCGGAAGGTCAGATGCTGATGGAGCACTCCAATCACCCTCAGCCTCTGATTCAGTGACTGTTTTATCAGCCGCATCATGAGCGGCCGAATGCAAGTCAGATGTATCTAGGTTAAGGTCGACAACGGAGGTATCTTTACTCAGGACATTGTCTTTATTTGCGGTTTCTGCATTGGTATTAGTGTTCCCATCGTCAAGTTCCAACAATGGGTTACTATAAAGTTGTTCAGTAATTTCTTGACCTAATTCTAGAGTGGACAGCTGCAGCAGCTTGATCGCCTGCTGTAATTGAGGCGTCATCGTTAATTGCTGACTGAATTTTAATTGTAATCCTGGCCGCATAGATGGTTCATATTTTTTTCTTGAAAAGCAATTTTAGTGCCAAAACTGACATAAAGGCAATAAAATTTACAAAAAAGAAGTATTTTTAAAGTGTAAAGTGCTCCCCAAGATAGGTTTTTTTAACCTTATCATCATTTAGAATGTGATTTGTCGTACCCTCGGCGATAACATGACCTTCTCCGATAATGTAAGCATGCTCACAAATATCCAGAGTTTCTCTAACATTATGATCAGTAATTAATACGCCTATGCCTTTATCTCGGAGTTGGCGAATAATTGTTTTGATATCATTTACTGAAATAGGATCAACTCCAGCGAAAGGCTCATCGAGTAAAATAAACTTTGGATCTGCAGCCAATGCGCGTGCTATTTCAACTCTTCTTCTCTCTCCGCCAGACAGGGTAATACCAATGCTTTTTGCAAGATGAGAGATATTGAACTCATTGAGTAGACTTTGTAATATCTCTAGTCGATCCCCACGAGATAGCGCGTTGCGGGTTTCTAGTATGGCTAAAATATTATCTTCGACGCTAAGGGTTCTAAAAATTGATGGCTCTTGAGGAAGGTATCCAAGGCCTCGCCGAGCTCTTCCATGCATGGGCAATTCAGTTATATCAACATTGTCAATAAAGACACTACCATAATCCTCGGAAACCAATCCCACAATCATATAAAAACAAGTAGTTTTACCAGCACCGTTTGGCCCCAAAAGTCCCACGATTTCACCCTGCTTCACTTTGAGTGAAACATCTTTGACAATCGGTTTCTTAGCGTAAGTTTTTGCAAGATGCCTTGCTTCCAATACAGCCATTATTGTCTAATCCCCTTTCTCAATTTGAGCAGCTTCTTGGCGTGATGAGGATTCTTGAACAGAATTGGTTTGATTGAATGGAGGAATTACCAATTGAATCCGTTTTTGGGTGCCTTGATTATCGCCCTGAGCTTTCCAGGTACCTTTTGACAGGTCATAGTTAATGCTATCACCCTTAATGTAGGTGCCATTGAGGCTTAAAGAGGCATTGGTTTTCAGATTTATTGCATTTTTAACCATTAAATACTCTAAGGTATCGGCACGAGCTATGAGAATACTTTCATCCAAGCTTGATTGTTGCTGGTAGCTAGCTGGGGAGCCAAGGCATGAAATTTGACTAACATTTTCCCCTTTATAATGAATGGTCACTTTGTCCGCTTCAATCAGAATTGTTCCTTGGCGAATAATCACATTGCCCCGATACTCCGTTAGTCCGCTCACTTCGTTTCGTTGAGCGAAATCCGCATTTACAGAAATAGGTTGTAGCCGATCTGAACCTATTGCTTGAACAGTTATACCGCTGAAGAGGATAAGTACAACAATGACAATTTTAAGAAACGTCATGGTTAGCACTTATGTTCGACATAATTCTAAATATCTCTTGTTTAAGATCCACACTAAGGCCGGTTCCTTGCATCAACAGAGTAGGGGTTTTAAATTCGAAATACTGGTCGGTGGTGATCAGTAAGTCATGTGCATTATACTCCAGCGAGCTCGAGGACAATGTGCTTGTATTTTTTACGCCAGCTATTACTGCCTCAACATTGCCTTTGAGACTTAACTGGTTGTCATCGCGGGATAAAACACCGGAGTTTGCAACAAATGAAATACCGGTATCCTTACCGTCGGCATTATTTGTGACAGAAACAAAGCGAGGATTTGTCAGTAAAATTCGAGGGTCGTTAGTCAACAACTCCATTTTAGATGAGGTAATCAAGAAAATTTCATTACCTTCCGGAGAAAATCGTCTGCTTGTCACACCCAACATAAAGCTATCAACACTGCTCTGATCAACCATTGACTCAGTACTTGCACGCATAAAGGACTCAGGTGGTGAGTCCCATACCACTAAGAACCATGTTACAAGCACTATAAGCGCACCGATAATAAGTGATTGCCGAATCATTGGTATTGTTCCAAAATATCAGTGAGCTTATCTTGTGCCACTAATATTAATTCGGCAATTTCCCTGACAGCGCCATCACCGCCGGATTTTTTGGTTTGGTAGTCCGCTTTCAAGGCGAGAGTGCTGCTGGCATTAGCTACTGTTAGCCCTAACCCCACCTTATTGATAACGGCTAAATCTGGCAGATCATCCCCTACAAACGCGATTTCATTGAGATCGAATTCAGTTGACTGAAGTAATTCCTCTAATGCCGTCAATTTGTCTTCGCGACCTTGAATGACAGGGTTAATACCGAGCTCATCTGCTCGCCTTTGGAGTAGGCCAGAGACTCGTCCAGTAATTATTCCAACTTGTATATTGCCCTGTTGAAGTAATTTTATACCCAGCCCATCTTGGATATTAAATGCCTTCAACTCTTCACCGGAATTGCCGTAATAAAGTTTACCATCGGTGAGCACACCGTCCACGTCAAGTACTAGAAGTTTGATTTTTTTCGCGGCCTTGATTACCGCCTCGTTGGATAGCATTAAACAACTCCCGCCCGCAGTACGTCATGGAGATGAATAACACCTCTAGGATAATTGTTGTCATCTGCGACAATAAGAGCAGTAATTGAGCTCTTCTCCATAAGTGTAAGCGCTTCAGCAGCTAGGGTATTTTGATGAATAGTTTTTGGATTGGTCGTCATTACTTCGCTGATTGGTGTATTGACAATATCGACTTTAAGTTCAAAAATTCTGCGTAAATCTCCGTCTGTAAAAATGCCGATCAATTTATTGTCATTTGACATAACTGAGGTCATTCCGAAGCCTTTCTGAGTCATTTCAACCAAAGCATCTTGTAGAGATTGGTGCGCCATAACAGAGGGCATTTGATCCCCTTGATGCATAATATCTTTCACTGTAAGCAAGAGTCTTCGGCCCAGTGCACCACCGGGATGTGAAAAAGCAAAATCCTCTGCGCTGAATTTGCGAGCTTCTAGCAGGGCAATTGCTAAAGCATCGCCCATAGCTAATGTCGCAGTAGTGCTGGTGGTAGGTGCTAAATTTAGGGGGCATGCCTCAGCGTCAACAGAAACATCGAGATTTGCACAGGCAGCCTTGGCTAATTGGGATTGATGGTCTCCGGTCATGCTAATTAATGGGATGCCCAATCTGATAATTAATGGTATCAGTGTCACAATTTCACTGGTATTGCCCGAATTAGAAATCGCAATGACAATATCTGCTTTCGTGATCATTCCAAGATCGCCGTGGCTTGCCTCACCAGGATGAACAAAAAAAGCCGGAGTTCCAGTACTTGCCAGAGTTGCAGCAATCTTGCTACCAATATGACCTGACTTACCCATCCCGGTGACTATAACTCGTCCTTGACACGACAAAATTGTCTCGCATGCGGTAACAAATGAACTATCAATACGTGAAGACAACAGCTGAACCGCATCTGCTTCCATTTGAATAGTTCGTTGTGCTGACGCGATAAAATCTGCCATTTCAAAATCCAATGTTATTCATTGTGAAACCACTAAGCGCCTATTATATGACGAAAAGCGCTACTCAGCTAATTCTCAGTTAGAAACCAAAGAAGGCCACAAAACGGTGTAGTAAAGACAGTATGCTATCAGCAAGAGAAGGCCAAAAACGCGGGAAATTTTAGTACCATCGCCCGTTCCACTTCCTCTTCGCAGTGATACTGCAATAATGGCTACCATAAGTACTGTCATGGCGGCCATGGCGATGTAGTCTCGGCTAAATACCTCACCTGTGAGCACAATAGGTGAAATAGCGCCAGCAGTAGTCATAACTAATAAAATGTTAAACAGGTTAGACCCGATAATATTACCAACGGCAATGTCATGGTGACCGCGTACAGCACTCACTACAGAAGCTGCGAGTTCGGGTAGACTTGTTCCAATTGCAACTACAGTCAAGCCAATAATAAGATCACTAATACCAAAGTGGCTAGCAATAGTGGTGGCTCCCCAAACGGTAAGTTTTGCACTGCTTAAAAGTGCTATCAAACCTATGATTAACCAAAAACTTGATTGCTTAAGTGATCCACTAGCATGGGTTTCTTCTATGCCATGCTCGTCAACGCCTAATGTGTTTTTCTTGAATTTTCCTAAAATCAGCAGCAATGGAATAACCAAAAGTCCAAGCGCAATACTTTCTCCGCGCTGCAATTGTCCATCATAGAGGCATAATCCAGCAAAGGCTGTAATCAGTAGTAACAGAGGAATCTCTTGTTGTAACAATGACTTTCGAACAGGGATCGCGGCGATTAAAGCGGTAATTCCTAACACTAAGCCTATGTTAGCAATGTTTGACCCGATGGCATTGCCCACAGCAAGTCCACCGGCATTTTGCAATGCTGCATTAACTGATACGATAATTTCTGGGGCGGAGGTACCGATGGAAACGACAGTTAAACCGATCATAAGAGATGACACGCCAAAATTTCGCGCAAGGCCGATGCTACCGCCAACGAATTTGTCGGCAGCCCAAACAAGACCAAGTAGTCCGCCAAGCAAAGATAGGCTAGACAAAAAAATTAAGGACATTGAGACTCCAAAAGTCGTGGTTGCTGTGTTTCTTCATTACCCGCGGAATGGTATAGTGCGCGGTGAGAAAAGTCAGCATTGTTTCTGGATAAACTTTGCACAAAGAGTGAAAACATTAACACAGAACGAAAAAAGTGAATAGATTATGAGAAAAATGTACTGCTTGGTTATTGCTACCTGGATGCTATTCATTTTAGCTGGTGTCTCAGAAACCCATGCTCAGGATAGTGTGGGACAGAGCGATCACGTAAAACAGCAGCCATTTAATAATATCGAGGAAATGACGCTAGATCTTTTGGGTATTATTAGTAATCACCAAGCTAAATACCCGGCAAATCAGGCCGCCTATTTTGAGGCGCTCAATCGGCTAATGGAGGGCTTTGTAGATTTTGACTTTGTTGCCAAAAAGGTGATGGGAAAATATTATAAAGCTGCGTCGAAAGAGCAAAGAGTTCGGTTTGAGAGAGAATTTCGCCGAGGTCTTATTGAAACATATGGCCGTGGACTTATGAGTTATGGCGATCAAAAAATAGTGTTAATAAACAAGAGTCCATTAAAAAAAGGCCAAAAAGCAGTTGTGGTTAAACAAGAAATTCGAAGTGCATCTGCGGTCTATCCCCTGAATTATCTTATGTATCGCAAAAAGTCTACTGGTGAGTGGAATGTAGTGAATGTGACTCTTAATGGAATCGACTTAAGCAAAACATTTGCAAGCCAATTTTTAAATGCAGCGCGCAAGAATCAGGGAAACATTGACCAGGTAGTGGACAACTGGTTATCAGGATCCTAGCGGCGACGTAAAACCTCTTAACCTGACTGACCCACCGACAATTGAGAGAACTATGAACCCAGAAGATGTCAAAAGTATTCTAACCAGTGCACTAACTGGCTGTGAGGTGCAAGTAGAAATGCAGGGAAGCCATTTTAATATTGTCGCTGTAGGCGATATATTCCAAAGCAAGCGTGCTGTCCAGCGACAGCAGTTAGTTTATGCGGCGTTAACTGAACAGATTTCATCAGGCGTGATTCATGCAGTTAATATGAAGTTGTTTACTCCGTCCGAGTGGCAAGATCGGACCTTATAAAAATTCATGGAAACTCGTTTTCTGTGCCCTTTTTTCACTATTTTTCTACTATATAAGGTTGTCCAATGGATAAACTGATTATTCAAGGTGGTGGTCCGCTCAACGGAGAGGTATGGATCTCAGGGTCGAAAAATGCCGCGCTACCTATTTTATCTGCTGCGCTACTGTGCAGTGACGGTGTAAAGATATCTAATTTGCCCCATTTGCAAGATATTACAACCACTATAGAATTGCTAGGATCACTGGGTGTCACGCTGAGCATTGATGAAAAAATGTCCCTGGACATAGATAATTCTACTCTCAATAGTGTCACCGCACCTTATGATTTGGTGAAGACCATGCGCGCATCTATTTTGGTTTTAGGGCCACTATTAAGTCGATATAGCAAGGCCAATGTATCCTTCCCAGGAGGTTGCGCAATTGGAAGTCGGCCGGTAGATATCCATTTGCGTGGCCTGGAGTTGATGGGTGCTGTAATTGAGGTCGACAAAGGCTATATTAATGCTAGCTGCAAAGGCCGTTTAAAAGGTGCTCGAATTTTCATGGATACAGTATCTGTTGGAGCCACTGAAAACCTAATGATGGCTGCTGTCTTGGCGGAAGGCACCACCGTTTTGGAAAACGCTGCTCGCGAGCCCGAAATTGTTGACTTGGCTAATGCCTTAAATGCTTGGGGTGCTAATGTTAAAGGGGCAGGTACAGACACCGTAACTGTCAAAGGTATCAAAAGGTTAAGCGGAGGCACTTTCAGAGTTATGCCTGATCGTATTGAGACGGGCACCTACTTAGCGGCGGCAGCAGCAACAGGCGGAAGAGTCAAGGTTAATAACACGTGCCCAGAAACACTAGAAGCGGTACTCCATAAACTAGAGGAAACTGGCGCTCTTATTACTGTTGGTGATGATTGGATTGAGCTTGATATGCAGGGCCTAAGACCTAAAGCGATCAGTCTAAAAACCGCACCCTATCCTGGTTTTCCAACGGATATGCAAGCTCAGTTAACCGCTGTGAATGCGGTATCCGAGGGTCTAGGTATTATTACCGAAACGATATTTGAAAATCGGTTAATGCAAGTTCAAGAGCTTAATCGAATGGGCGCTAACATTGTTGTTGAAGGAAATTCTGCCATCGTCACAGGCGTAGAGAAACTCACCGGTGCGCAAGTAATGGCGTCAGATCTTAGAGCATCCGCAGCTCTAGTCATTGCAGGAATGGTGGCTGAGGGAGAGACTATTGTTGATAGAATCTACCATATTGATCGAGGTTATGAGTGTATAGAAGATAAGTTGAGATTATTGGGAGCAAACATTAGGCGAGTTCCAGGGTAGAGACCTCCAAAAAAACAAACAAACGTTGCAAGTGAGTTAACTATAAAACTATGACACAAATTACTTTAGCGCTGACCAAGGGCCGTATATTAAAGGAAACCTTGCCTCTTCTTAAGAAAGCTGGGATTGAACCTGTTGAAGATATATTTGCAAGCCGAAAATTGGTATTTCCTACGACTATAAAAGGGACTAGGCTACTTATTCTACGCGGCTCAGATGTGCCTACTTATGTTCAATTTGGGGCTGCAGATATAGGCATTGCCGGAAAAGATGTCCTACTTGAAGATCAAGGCGATGGCTACTATGAACCACTTGATTTAGGTATTGCCCGTTGCCAATTAATGACTGCCGTGCCTAAGGGTGTATCGTCTCACAATGGTCGACTGCGGGTCGCCACTAAATACATTAATGTTGCTCGTCGATTCTATGCAGAGCAGGGACGCCAAGCCGATCTAATAAAGCTATACGGTGCCATGGAGCTTGCACCGATACTGGATCTGGCTCATGAAATAGTGGATATTGTTGACACTGGTAATACGCTTAAAGCTAATGGTCTTGAAACGCGCGACCATATTGCTGATATCAGCGCCCGACTAATTGTTAATAAGGCTGCCTTTAAAACGAAATTTAATGCCATTCAGTCTATAGTCAATAGTCTGAGTAAGAGTGTTTCAATATGAGTGATGTTGATGGTAAACAGTTGTGCGATATCCTTCGTTTAAATGCAGGAGATTCGCGATTCTCAGCGGCTCTTGATACGTTGATTTCTTGGGATTCTGTGTCCAACACTGATGTTGAGGGCATTGTCAGCGCTATTATTACTGATGTGCGGCAGCAGGGTGATAGTGCGTTACTTGAATATACAAATCGTTTTGACTGCCGTGATTGCAGTGAGTTTCATGAGCTTTGTATTAATACAGAGCAGATGAATGATGCTTTAAAAACCATTGATGATAAAACCCGTCAAGCGCTTCAACAAGCAGCGACACGCATCCAAGACTATCATGCCCACCAGCTTCAATCGTCTTGGGAGTATGAAGAGTCAGATGGAACTATTTTAGGGCAACAAATTTCCGCTATTGAGCGGGTAGGAATATATGTGCCGGGGGGAAAAGCCAGTTATCCATCTTCAGTTTTGATGAATGCAATTCCTGCCCGCGTAGCGGGTGTTAAAGATATTATTATGGTAGTGCCTGCACCTAGGGGCGTGCTTAGCCCCATGGTCCTTGCCGCGGCTGCCCTTGCAGGGGTGACCAAAATATTTACCATTGGTGGCGCTCAAGCGATTGCTGCGCTTGCTTATGGAACACAGAGTGTACCAAAGGTTGATAAAATAGTTGGCCCCGGCAACAGTTATGTCGCCACAGCTAAGCGGTTTGTTTTTGGCACCGTCGGTCTTGATATGGTTGCAGGACCCAGTGAAATATTAGTAATTTGTGATGGCAAAACCGATCCTGACTGGATAGCCATGGATTTGTTCTCTCAAGCTGAGCATGATGAGCAAGCACAGTCGATACTGATCAGTTGGGATGCGGCGTTTATAGATTCGGTACATAAAAGTATGACTATGCTGCTTCCTCAGATGGAGCGTGCGGCTATAATAGAAAAATCCCTCAGTAATCGCGGTGCTCTGATACTGGTGGCTGATGAACAGCAAGCGGTGGATATAGCAAATCGTATTGCACCAGAACATCTAGAACTGTCTGTTGCAGAGCCTAAAGAATGGTTGCCAAAGATTCGTCATGCAGGGGCTATTTTCATGGGTCGTCATACCGCAGAGGCTCTGGGAGACTACTGTGCAGGACCCAATCATGTGTTACCGACCTCAGCAACATCGCGTTTTTCATCGCCGTTAGGTGTTTATGATTTTCAGAAAAGAAGCTCAATTGTATATTGCTCTGAACAGGCTGCTTCAGACTTGGGTGGCATAGCGTCGGTTTTAGCTCGAGGAGAATCATTGACCGCCCATGCGCGCTCTGCGGAATATCGTATCAAAGGTGTAAACAAGCAATGAGCCAATACTGGAGTGATTTTGTAAGTGGGTTAGACCCATATTCACCTGGAGAGCAGCCAGATCTGACTGACATTATCAAACTTAATACAAATGAAAATCCTTATGGCCCTTCTCCAAAGGCATTGCAGGCAGTGGAGGCGCTGCTCAATCAAGATTTGCGCCTGTATCCACCACCAGGAGCAGATAGTCTTAAACACACTATTGCAGCTTACTATCAGCTAACGCCAGCCAACGTCTTTGTCGGTAATAGTTCAGATGAGGTGCTCGCCCATGTGTTCAATGGATTACTGCGGCATTCAAAACCCTTACTATTTCCAGATATTACCTATAGCTTTTATCCGGTATTTTGCCAGCTGTATGATATAAGCTATCAAAGACTACCGTTGACTGACGATTTGTGTCTGGATTTAGCTGATTATGTTCGTCCAAATGGCGGTATTATTTTCCCGAACCCCAATGCGCCAACAGGAAGACTGTTGTCATTGCAGGCAATTGAGAATTTGCTAGCGGTCAACCACACCTCAGTTGTTGTCATAGACGAGGCTTATATAGACTTTGGTGGCGAGTCTGCGGTTTCACTGATTAATGAATATCATAATCTATTGGTCGTTCAAACTATGTCTAAGTCACGCAGTTTAGCAGGCATGCGTATTGGCTATGCGCTGGGTTCAGCTGAGTTGATTGAGGGTCTTGATAGGGTAAAAAATAGTTTTAATTCCTATCCACTTGGGCATTTACAGATTGCTGCTGGTGTTGCAGCGTTTGAAGATAAAGCATACTTTCAACAAACCTGTAATCAAGTCATTCAAAGCCGCAGAAGCTTGACGGTTGCCCTAGAGGAAATAGGCTTTGAGGTTCTACCCTCCAAGGGAAATTTTGTATTTGTACGTCACCAGCACTATGAGGCTGCAATAGTGGCGAAAAAACTGCGAGATAAGGGAATTTTTGTACGACATTTTGATCAAGAACGAATTCGCGAATTTTTGCGCATAACGATAGGCACTGAAGATCAGAATCAGCAACTACTAGACACATTGAAGAACCTGATAAACCAGCATCTTACAAAATAATTGCGGACTATTGTTTCAACGTTCGATCACCGGCGATTACGGTAAACCTGATTACCTCTTCGATTCTCAATACATCTAACTTCAGAGATTGTCCTGGACGAACATTAGTGATTTGAGCAATGCTTTTATTTGGGTCTGTGACAGCTATACCGTCGATTTTTAAAATAATATCATTAACCATCAGGCCACTTTTAGATGCTGGTCCATCAGGTGTAAGATCGGTAATAACGAAAGCTTTTTCAAAACCAAAGGTGGCATAGGCCTCCTTAGATGCTTCAAAAAAATCAGCATTAACACCCAGCCATCCTCGCACAGTGCGGCCAAACCGAACGATATCATTTAGTACCTTTACCGCGGCATCTGCAGGAATGGCAAAGCTAATACCACTGGCGCCTGAACCGTTAAGGGTTGCTGTATTTATGCCTAACAAATTGCCATAGACATCTACCAAGGCTCCGCCTGAGCTACCAGCGCTAATATCTGCATCGGTTTGAATAAAGTTTTCAAAGTTATTTAATCTAAGCCCGTTTCTGCCCTTAGCGCTAACAATGCCTTGAGTTACAGATTGCCCAATGCCCGAGGGGTTTCCAATGGCTAGAACAACATCACCTATTCTTGCTTGTGATGGATTACCAACAGTAATCGGCTCTAAATTTGGTAGTGCAATTTTAAGCACAGCTAAATCTATCTCTGTATCAATACCTACAATTGTTGCCGGTGCTTGTCGGCCATCGTGTAACAAAACTAATATACTAAGGGCTCCATCAATGACATGGTGATTGGTTAAAATGAGTCCATTAGACTGCATAATCACACCAGACCCTAGAGAGTTTCTTGAGGCCGAAACGTTGCTTGAAAGAGCTTTCTTTTCAGTGTAAATATTTACTACAGAGGGTGCTGCCTGCGCAGCTGCTGAGGCATAGGACACAGCACCCATCCAATTTTTATCTAAAGTTGGCTTGCTGGATACAATTAGACTATCGTCTGCTGTGTTCATAGATACACGTAACTGAGGTATCGCGAACATTAACATCGCAGCAACAAACAGGCCAAGAAGCACCGGTTTGATGATAAAATCGATTATTAATTGTTGGTTTTTGCGGTTGTTCACATTGGCCTCTAATGCGTTTTTTTCCAAGTCAGTAAAGATTACTTACCAATTGAATTAACAGATTACTGCCTCAGCAAGTTGGACAGTTTTGGGTTTGGCTTCAAAGATGCTCTGAAAATCAGCAGGACGTGCCCTATAGATTGAATGAGTTGTGCTTTGTGAGAGAAGCAAATTTCATCTGTTATAGTCTTTTTGGCATCTCTGTCGCCAATAGAGAGTTTTAATTTAATCAATTCATGATCACTTAACGCACGATCAATCTCTAAATTGACCGATTCAGTAAGACCTTTACTGGCGATAGTGACAACGGGCTTAAGATTGTGCCCTAAACGACGTAAATGTTTTTTATCTGTGGTGGAACTTGTCATAATGCTAAACCCAATAATTAAGATGTGTATTCTAACGAAAATAAGCTCATGACGAAATCTAAAAATCGCAGTTGGATCCAGCAACATGTCAAAGACCCCTATGTAAAGCAATCTCAGGCAGACGGTTACCGTTCGCGGGCCAGCTATAAATTATTAGAAATTGTAAACAAAGACAGGCTAATCCGATCCGGCATGACAGTCGTAGATTTAGGGTCTGCTCCTGGAGGATGGTCTCAAGTTGCGGCACGATTGGTTGGACATCAAGGAAGAGTCCATGCCCTTGATATTTTGCCGATGGATCCGATTGCAGGTGTTGATTTTGTCCAAGGAGATTTTACAGAGGCTGACATTTTTAGTGAACTTCTAGAACTCATTGAAAATCGTCCAGTGGACCTTGTAATTTCCGATATGGCCCCCAACTTAAGTGGTAACAGGGCAGTTGATCAGCCTGCAGTGATGTATCTTGTAGAGTTGGCAATGGATATGGCTCAAAATGTTCTCACCAGAGATGGCGTTTTTATTGCCAAGCTCTTTCAGGGCGAGGGCTTTGATACATTTGTACTGGACGTTAGAAAACTGTTTAATAGAGTGTCGTTAATTAAACCAGACGCTTCAAGATCAAAGTCTAGAGAGGTTTATCTAGTCGCCAAGGGCTTAAAAGCCGATTAAAGAGGAATGTAAATTGAACGATTTGGCAAAAAATTTAATTGTATGGCTCGTTTTAGCGGCGATTCTGATGTCGGTGTTCAATGGCTTGTCTCAGGAGCCGGAAAAAGAGACTCTTGACTACTCAGCGTTTTTGATCGAATTACAAAATGATCGCATTAGTCAGGTGATCACCATGGATGAAATAATCTATGGTGAACGCAATGATGGTAGTGCGTTTAAGACTGTGCGGCCTGATATCCCAGATGCCAAGCTCATGGACGATCTAATGATCCATAATGTGAAAATTATTGGCAAAGAAGCCGAAAAGCCAAGTTTTATTTCTCAGCTGTTTTTTGCTGCATTCCCTATCTTGCTTATACTCGCAATTTTTATGTTCTTTATGCGTCAAATGCAAGGTGGTGGGGGTGGCAAGGGCGGTCCTATGAGCTTTGGTAAGAGCAAAGCTAAATTGCTCACTGGGGATCAAATTAACACCACATTCGCAGATGTTGCCGGAGTTGATGAGGCCAAAGAGGATGTTGGTGAATTAGTCGAATTTCTAAGCGATCCAAGCAAGTTTCAGCGCCTGGGTGGTCGCATTCCAAAGGGGGTGCTGATGGTCGGTCCTCCAGGAACCGGTAAGACGCTTTTGGCAAAGGCTATTGCCGGTGAAGCAAAAGTGCCTTTCTTCTCGATTTCTGGATCTGATTTTGTAGAGATGTTCGTAGGTGTCGGCGCCTCACGGGTTCGAGATATGTTCGAGCAAGCAAAAAAACAAGCGCCCTGCATTATTTTTATTGACGAGATTGATGCTGTTGGCCGTCACCGAGGTGGCGGTTATGGCGGTGGAAATGATGAACGAGAGCAAACGTTGAATCAGTTGTTGGTAGAGATGGATGGTTTCGAAGGCAGTGAAGGTGTCATCGTTATTGCGGCGACTAACCGTCCTGATGTGCTTGATAAAGCGCTGTTGCGTCCGGGACGCTTTGATCGGCAAGTGTATGTTGGCCTGCCTGACATCCGAGGCCGCGAGCAAATCTTGAAAGTGCACTCTCGCAAAGTGCCCTTAGATGACTCTATCGATCTAGCGATTTTGGCACGAGGCACACCAGGGTTTTCCGGAGCAGACCTTGCAAACTTAGTGAACGAAGCGGCTCTTTTTTCTGCTCGAGGCAATCGTCGTGTAGTGACGATGGAAGAGTTTGAAAAGGCACGTGACAAAATTATGATGGGCGCCGAGCGGCGGTCCATGGTGATGTCGGAAAAGGAAAAGACAAACACCGCCTACCATGAAGCTGGTCATGCAATTATTGGCCGTTTAGTGCCTGAGCATGATCCGGTTCATAAAGTTACTATCATTCCTCGCGGCCGAGCACTGGGTGTCACTCAGTATCTCCCCGAAGAAGACCGCTACAGCATGAACCGCACGCAACTTTTTAGTCAGCTGTGCAGTTTATTTGGTGGTCGCATCGCTGAAGAATTAATTGGTGGATTTGACGGCGTTACTACGGGTGCTTCCAATGACATTGAGCGCGCAACTCAAATGGCGCGTAATATGGTTACTAAATGGGGTTTGAATGAGAAAATGGGTCCCATTCTATATGGTGAAGATGACTCTCAGGCACCTGGTGGCGGAAATACACACTATTCTGAGGACACCTCCCGAGAAATCGATCAAGAAGTTAAAACGATTCTCAATGATGCCTATGCGAGAGCTACAACGCTTCTCAAAGACAATCGCGATGTTCTTGAGGCGATGAAGGATGCCTTAATGGAATATGAGACTATCGATGCTGATCAGGTTGATGATCTGATGAATCGACGTAAAGTCCGTCCACCTCGAGATTGGGATAAAAACGACACAGACAGTAATTCTGGTGGTCAGGGTTCAGGAAAAACATCCGATGCTGCTGTTAAAGAGTCGCCAATTGGTGGAGCTGTCGAAGACGTGTGATAAAGGTGGTGGAATCAAAGACCCCGGAACGCCTTGCGGTTTCGGGGTTTTTTCGTATTGTAAAGAGTAAAAATAATGTCATCTAATTTGCTGTTGTGCGGCAACAAAACCTTAGACCTTTCACAGCCGGCGATTATGGGTATTGTGAATGTCACACCAGACTCATTTTCTGATGGTGGCGAGCTCTTCTCTAATTCTAATTTAAATCTAGATAAGACCCTAGTTCTTGTTGAGCGCATGCTGTCTGATGGTGCCGATATTATTGATATCGGTGGTGAGTCTACTCGCCCAGGGGCAGATGAGGTCACCATTCAGCAGGAGCTAGATCGTGTTATACCCGTGCTTGAGGCGGTTATGTCCCGATTTGATGCATTGGTGTCGGTAGATACCAGTACCGGTCAGGTTATTACCGAGGCGGCGGCAAAGGGGGCCAGTTTAATTAATGATGTTCGCGCGCTGCGCCGAGAAGGAGCTCTTGAAGCTGCGGCAAAAGCACAGGTGCCTGTTTGTCTAATGCACATGCAAAATCAGCCTAAGACCATGCAAGAACAACCCGCCTACAACGATGTAGTATCTGAGGTGATGGAATTTTTACAGGACCGCCAGCAGGTTTGTCTGGATGCAGGCATTGGTAATGAAAAAATTATTATTGACCCAGGATTTGGTTTTGGTAAGAGCTTAGCTCATAATATGGCTCTATTTCATGCAATCGATGTGTTTGCAGCAACAGGCTGTCCGGTTCTTGTGGGTGTGTCTAGAAAGACTATGATTGGGCAGATGTTAGGTGTAGCGCAGCCAGATCAGCGCTTAATAGGCAGTGTAGCCATGGCCATGCTCGCTGCACAAAAAGGTGCGGCAATTTTACGTGTACACGATGTACTAGAAACCAAGCAAGCCATCACCACATGGCAGCATACAACTCAGGGTTAACGCTTTTATGAGCAGAAAATATTTTGGCACCGATGGTATTCGCGGCACAGTAGGTCAACACCCAATTACCGCGGATTTTATGCTTAAATTGGGATGGGCCGCTGGAGTGGTGTTAACCCGAAACACTAAGGGTAAAAAACGAGTCTTAATTGGCAAAGATACTCGGGTCTCAGGATATATGTTTGAGTCTGCTTTAGAGGCAGGTTTAATTGCTGCTGGTGTTAATGTTGATATGCTTGGTCCTATGCCAACACCTGCAATTTCTTATTTAACGCGGGCTTTTCGAGCATCTGCGGGCATTGTAATTAGTGCTTCTCACAATCCCACTGAAGATAATGGGATAAAGTTTTTTGCAGCTGATGGGTATAAATTACCTGATGAGATCGAACTAGAGATCGAAGCGCTAATTGATCAACCCTTGGTAACTAATGACTCCTTCAATCTGGGTAAAGCTAGGCGTATTAACGACGCTACTGGGCGTTATGTTGAATTTTGTAAGGGTACATTGCCACCCAATTTTAACCTTTTAGATTTTAAGATAGTCATTGACTGTGCTAACGGAGCAACCTACAACGCAGCACCCAAGGTATTTAAAGAACTTGGCGCTACCACTATTACCATGGCCAATGAGCCTAATGGTTTTAATATTAATGACCAGTGTGGTTCTACTCATATGCAGGGTCTTTGCGCTCGAGTAGTGGCAGAAAAAGCTGACTTTGGTATTGCTTTTGATGGTGATGGAGATCGTGTCATGTTTGCCGATGCCAACGGCGAGATCGTCGATGGCGATGAATTGATTTATATTATTGCTCAGCATCGGCAATCCTCGTCTGAAGGTTGTAATGGCGTGGCTGGAACCCTAATGAGTAACCTTGGGTTAGAATTAGCGCTAAAAGATGTAGGTATTCCGTTTACCAGAACAAAAGTAGGCGATCGCTATGTCGTCGAGGCTTTAAAAGAAAATGGCTGGAGTCTAGGGGGCGAAAATTCGGGGCATGTACTATGTAGTGACCTAAATACTACAGGCGATGGTCTAGTTGCCGCCCTGCAAGTTATTCGAGCACTGTCAGATAGCGGTAAAACCTTAGCTCAGTTAAAGTCTCAAATGGTTAAATTCCCCCAAACGATGGTTAATGTACGCTTGGCCAAAAAGGTTGATTTGTCAGAAAATATTGCAATTAATCAAGCGGTTGCAATAGCTGAGCAGGCCTTAGCAGATCGAGGAAGGGTATTGTTAAGGCCGTCGGGCACAGAGCCGCTGATAAGAGTAATGGTAGAAGGCGATGATCAAGCCTTAGTTGAACAACAGGTCAATGCCATTGCCGCGGTGGTGAAACAACAAATCGGTGGATAATTTAAGGATACAAAAAGCATTCTTGCCGGTTGTAAAAAAAGTGTTTGTCGGGTAGGCTTTGCGCCCTTTTGTAAGGCAGCCCAAAAAGGACGGCAATAGATGCGTAAGCCGCTAATAGCAGGTAATTGGAAAATGCATGGCTCCACTGCAAGTGCTATTGAGTTAGCCGATACCCTAGGGTCTTGTCGGCATCTCTTTGAAGGCGCTGATATGGTGGTTTTTCCTCCTGCTGTTTACATACAGCACGTGGCTGAGCAGCTTGTCAAAAATAACATTGCGGTTGGTGGTCAGACGGTCTCAGAACATGCTAAGGGCGCTTACACCGGAGAAATTTCTGCAGGTATGTTAAAAGACCTTGGTTGTAGTTATGTTTTGGTGGGGCATTCAGAGCGTCGAGCGCTGTATGTAGAGACTAGTCAGAGTGTCGCCGAGAAATTTAAGGCCGCACAAGAGAATAAGCTAACGCCAATTCTTTGTGTCGGAGAGTCATTGTTAGAACGGCAGCAAGATAAGACCTTTGCTGTAATTAATAGTCAGATCGCAGCTGTGATTGATCTTGTTGGTCTAGAGGCTGTCTGTAATGGAGTGGTTGCTTATGAGCCCGTCTGGGCTATAGGTACCGGTCAGGTAGCAAGCCCTGAACAGGCGCAGGAGGTTCACGCCACGATACGCAAGCAGCTTGGTGAAGGGGGATCTACTACCAGGCTCCTGTATGGCGGCAGTGTTAAGTCAAGTAATGCCGCAGCATTATTTTCCCAACCAGATATAGACGGTGGTTTGGTGGGTGGGGCCTCTTTAGAGGCAGAAGAGTTTTTAAAAATTGCACAATTAACGCTATAAAGGTAAATGTAGGCTCATGGAAAAATTTATTTTAATCTTTCACTTCTTAGTGGCAGTCTCTCTTATTGGTATTGTTTTAATCCAACAAGGTAAAGGAGCGGAGGCGGGAGCATCTTTTGGTGCTGGAGCGTCTCAGACAGTTTTTGGTAGTGGCGGTGGATGGAATTTTTTCAGCCGAATGACTGCTGTTTTGGCAACTATATTTTTTGTTACCAGTGTTAGTTTGGCGGTTATTGCTAAAAATAAAACGGTTGTTGATGATTTCAGTATGCCAGCGATGGATGCATCTTCTCTGGATTTGCCTATTGAAACAGACCTACCTGGGTTAACTTCAGATGATTCTGCAGTTACAGAATCAGAGATTCCAGAATAGTAAGCGCGAAAAACCAGCTTATTTAAAAGTTTAATTGCGGATGTGGCGGAATTGGTAGACGCGCTATCTTGAGGGGGTAGTAACTTAGGTTGTGGGGGTTCAAGTCCCCCCATCCGCACCATTAAACTGACTCTCACAGTCTTTTGTACATGTACATGTACATGACAGCATAAGTTGGCTATTCGTTGTATGGAGCGCCCTGAAGTGCGTATATAGTGTAAAAAGGCAGAGAAATCTGCCTTTTTACTAAGCAAAATACATATTATAATTAGAGTGTATATTGTGTATGTCGATAGCGGTAGAGAATACTAACTATCTCTGTATCATTTCAACGTCCAAACAAGCCTCAGAACTTGTTATATTCTTTTTCTCGGAGCTTTAATTTTAGCAAGTTGTTTTTTCACAGCTTTGATTTGGTTTGCAAAATTTTCAGAGTCTAGGAAAAAGCTTGGATATGCTTTTTTAAGGGCTGCGATAGATTCAGAAGTAACCAAAACAACCTGAATGTTTTTACCTGCCCGAGCCTCTTCTTCTTTTTTTGAGTAGTCTTCATTTGCCTGCTGTATATATTTTGCTTCGTAGGTTTGTATGTTTGCCATCCTTTCGTCTAAGTTTAGCGTCACAAGATGATATTTTCCCTTCTTGCTGTTATAGAATTCCTCTGTAATTTTCTTCGCAACAACTCTGAACCCTGATAGCGTGTTTAGTACATCTAGCGTTTCCTTTGTTACTAATAATTTCTCAAAAGTATCCATATCACTTAATTGGTCTTGGCCGGGGATCCTTGGAGTCCCTTCTAATATTGCAAAGGAGGAACTTGCTAGTGCGAAGAATTCCAGCCACTCTTCCGGGCCTTCACTCGACTTAAGAGAATGATCCAAAAAAGTTCCCATAGTTTCTACAGCAGTTGCCCACGCATGTTGGATTTGCGTTCTTATTTGGAGCTCAATAGAAAAACCATTTTTGCACTTAAATATCTGGTGTACACTACGGTAGCCTGATGTTGCAGGTGTATTAATGTAATCCGTTCCCCCTTTACGATAGTAAATGCTTTAGTTCCTTTCTTATACCCTTGCTCAAGTTCCCTTACTTTCCTCATATCTTGGACGACTGCGCGTATCCCACCAATATCTTGCATTCTAGCGAGTTTCATTCCAGGGATTCTCTCGATTTTTGACAAAATTGACGGCGTTCTCTTTAACCTTTGAGAGACAAGGGCCTTTTTATCAATTTCCTTTAATCTTGTTCTAAGAGATGTTTGGAAGCTATTAAGGGGGGCCACATGACAGGCGCGCCAATTATCTAAAATATCTTTAGCACCGTCATGCCGGTGTGGATCATCACCAATCAGCGCTATGCCCGCGCGGTTTACTGCGCCTTTAGAATATTTGAAATCTATTTTAGCCATTTAAATTATTATCTCTCATCTGTTGGTGGTCGAGAATATACAAATGTTATACAAATTCAATGATATCTTCTAAGCCATTCACAGAGATTATTTTTTCCTTAAATTGAGGAGTAGATTTTGGAATAAAAACAAATCTATATTCCTCCTCTCTCATAAACTTTTTTTCCTTAGTAAAATTATAAGTTTTTGCATTCCCGTTTTACTAGGAACATCTCCATCTGGTGAGATGATAGTTGCCAGATTATCTTCTGTAATATGAACAATTTTTGAATCCACATAGTTAACCAGCGAAGACGTCCAAAATACCAAATTTCCATCTTCAACTCTTACAGTTAACGCAAAGCTCAAGCGCCGCTTCAGCGGTCGACTTGGAGTGTATTATTAAGGTTCATTTAGCACTGACTTGATGAATGACGACTTTATACACTTATACTCGTCATGAGACAGGCTTTTGCAGTCAATTTTTAATTGATTGTATTTTGACACCAGCACAGGATCTGACCGCAATTTATCTCTGAAGTCTATAAAGAATTCAAACTCTGTGCCATTAGCAACAACTTGAATGGCAACATCCTCTTCGTAGGAATCCGTTACCATCATTCTAAGTGACTCTGTGCGAAGGGTATCTGTCTTTTCGTAAAATCCAATGCTTTCTAGAAGCTGAATAGTTCGGTTGAACTCCTCTTGAGTCACGCCAATAAATATATCCAGATCTCCTTTCGATACTGCCCCTGGAATAGAAGAGGATCCTATATGCTCAACTCTAAAATTTGGGGAAATAGATAGCAGGCTTTCATGAAGTTCGTTGAAAATAGCATCGATTCTTGGCAAATACTCTGACTGCTCAATGAACTTCATTTTGAAACCTTAACACCAGCTTTCTATGACTCTGTACTAATATTATCTTTACGAAACGTCCACATAAACCATAAGGTTGATAGGTGAGCGATAACGAAAAAACCGAATACGAAAAAAGCCTGATATGTTTCGGGAGGAGGATTTTTTTTAAGAGACATTTCGTAAGCCAGCTGCTGTGATTGAATCGCACCCAAGGTCGCTTCGAGAAGGCTCAGCAAAAAAAATACAGACACTCCAATGTAGATAAAATTAATAATTGCAACTTGGGTCGATTTTAGTTTACTCCCAATCATATATGCTACGACCAGATATCCGCTCAATATAGTAATCATGAGCGATAGAATAGAGAACGTAAGTCCCCAAAGACTCATGGCTAAATCCCATTGCTGATATTCACTCACTATGCCTTTACTCCTGTCATATGGTGTTCACCCTAACATTTGAATATTGCGCCTTTGCTTGGCACACGGGGCAATTAACATTTGTATATTGCGCATGCACATTTAGCCGCTTTTACTGTTTTAGGAAAGTGACGGTAAGTGTATGGTTGGGTTGATTTTTATTCATGATTCTCGGACTCCGTTCCAAACCAACGCACGCATGCGCATTTAACTTGTGTGGGCTCCACATTGATTATCTATTTTTAACTAACCTACTGATTTATCGGATAATTTGAAAAGACAATTCAATTATGAATAGCTTTATCTTAGAGTGCGCACAAATTTTGTCAATGAGTTGTGTGTACTGATTAAATACTCTGTGTTTTTTGTGCACCTGTCTAGTACATTTCAGCGTCTACCCGTTAAAGAGAGTCAGTTTTATCGCGTTTTTTGTTTAAATCAAAATGCCGTCATTGATCGGGGCTTAAGAGTAAACGGGAGACTGTATTGGCCTGAATAGCCTCATCGCTGAACCACCAGTATTGGGCAGCCTTTTGGTCCATCCAGTCTGAGGTTTGATCAGCGAGATGAGGGTTAAAGGTTCGCCCCACCGAGCCACCGGGCAATACCGCTCTGACTTTATCGGAATCGTTGAGGTCAGCGGTCATTCTCAGCGAAGCAAACCATTTTGAGTCGAAGGGCTGATCCTGCGGGTATAGCGCACGGAGCAGAGTCTCGCCTGATCCCGACATAGCCACGCTTCGGTTACCCGTCAGTTCGCCCAGCCAACCCTTTAGACGCAGTGGCCCCACGAATTCAATACGGTGCACTTCCCCCCACTGCCAATTGGTTCTGTCCTCACCGTACTCGGTGGTCAGGCGTGTCAGTGCTGAGGCCGTTGCGCGCCGAATCAAGGTAGTGAGATCTTCCACTGCATCGGTGCGCTGATCATCGAACCAGCGTGAATTGCCCTCCTGGAGCATGGCATCAAATCGTTGTTGCCAGACGTACCAGTTTGAAAGGTATGCAGCGCTGATCTGTTCACCCATCTCATCGATAAAAGTCGCTCGCGCCAACTGGCGTATCACTTCTTGAAATAATGTTGGCGCTATAAGTTGTGTATCATCCTGGTAATTCCATTCACTGAGTATTGCTCCCACCCTTTTTAAGGAGGCCTCGTCGGCGGTATTGAGCGCATCAGCCAAAATGGGCGCTATGTCCCGCGCGAACAGATTCAGCGTGTCGTATTGTGCTGTCCAAACCTCTTCAGCAGTGACCCTTGGTGCAGATAACAGTTCTTTGATTCGCTGATAACGATAGGTGGGAGATGCATAGGTGGTATAAACCCATGGATAGTCGGCAGGTGCCGTCATATGATTTGCCGACCCGGTCCAGCCATGCTTGGGATCTACCTCTCCCGGCATATTCACAGCCGGGATTCGTCCGCCCCAATTATCCACTCCGTCAGTCACCAGAAAGGGCACCATGCCATCACCAGACAACCGCTTTGGTGCAACACCGCTCGCGTGGCGCGCAACGCGGCCCGATGTATCACCGACGACAAAGTTCAGGGAAACGATGTTGGTGTTCGACACTGATTCCAGTGCTTCATCAACATTTGACGCAAGCATTAGCGTATCTAGTCCCAGAGTATTACCCAGATATTCAGCGGATGCCCAGCGCAAAGACAGCACAGCATCATCATCCAGTTCTTCTCGATGATCAGTAATGACAGGGCCGCGTCGGGTAAAGCGAATATCTAGTGTGACGTCGCGATAACCGTTCTTGCTTGTCGGGTCGCTGACCCGAATGCGCTCAGTAACAATATCGAAGGGAATAGATACCTCACCTTCGAGATAATGGTCTGATCGATCTGGATCCAGGCGCTCTATATATAAATCCACCGTATCGGCATAGGCGTTGGTCACGCCGAATGCTACGTGGTCGTTACGACCAATGACAACGCCTGGCAAGCCTGCGGTCACTCCAACAACTCGTAGCTCGGGCGTAATGATACCTACCGGATGCCAAGGACCCGGCAGTGAGCGACTATCGAGATGAGGATCGTTGGTGACAACTGCCGCGGACATGCCTGCTTTCTCGCCACTGATCGCCCAATTGTTACTACCCCCAACACCCAGTTGACGCCAACCGCCTCGCGTCCAGCCCGCAGGTGATGCGATGTTCATGGACAATTCCTGCACAGCCACAGTCGCGATGCCCTTTACCGGAGATACATTGACATCGTCGGGATTGATGGTCAGAGGCGCGATCTCTGCAAAGGCGGCTGCTCCAATCTCTCTAATCACCTTAAATGCAATTAGCTCCGCATCCATATTGCCCGCGCTACCCCACCCCAAGTAAAATGCTATGGCAACCAGCTCTGCCTCTGTCCAGGGTTCTGGTGAAAACCCTGCCAGTGAAAATTCTAGCGGGTGAGTACTATCACGAGTTGTAATGTAAGCATTGAGCCCCTCGAGATAAAGCGAGAGCTGCCGGCGACTCACCGGCGTTAATATCTTGAGTTGTTGCTGCGCGATCCGTTCAAACCCAACAACTCTTGCTTCTTTGTCTAGGTCGAGAATGACCTCACCGGGACCCGCTCCAAGTACCTCTGCCAATCTACCCGTGGCAGCGCGCTTGGCGACTTCCAGTTGAAATAACCGATCTTGACCGGCCACAAATCCCTGAGTGCGAATTGCATCATCAAGAGATTCTGCATAGATATACGGCATCCCATTGGCGTCCCGAACCACGCTAACGGGTTCGTCGAGTATTGGCAATGCTAGCTCACCTGATACTTTCCGGTCAGTCATGTGAGGCAGTGCCAGCCATATCACAATAACTGTACTAAACAATAGGACCACCGCTACTACCGTGGCGCGTAACAATAAGCGCATCTTAATTCTCCCTAAATCAGTGCTTTAAAACAGTGCTTTAAAATAGTGCTTTAAAACAGTGGATTGTTCTATTGACAGGTTGCCATGAAAATTTGTCGCCAGGCGTGCTCAGGGACTTACTGCTGGCTTTGCAATGTCCACCAAGCCAATGTTCGAGCAACATTATCGTTGTCTAATTTCTCTCAACATAAAGCCAATATTATACCGGATAGAGCACAGTAAAATGTTATGAGTGTGATCAGTATATCTACATAGAATTTAGAGGTAAAAATAATTATTGATTGAGTTGTTTTCATACTATTTCAGTTTTATTCATGGCTCTTCTTAAGCAGACGCTCACAGCACAGTGTAAAGGGTGAAGAATTGGGCGCCCACTAAAAGCCATGTGGCGCCCAAGAAATGATCTAAAAATCAAATTTTACGGCGAGGCTAATCATATCTGTTCCGTCGAAGGATTCATAAGCAACCTCAACTTTTTTTCCCGGGCTAAAGTTATAACCGGCTCCGATTCCTGCGCCAAATTCCCATGAACTACTCTCTGCAAAGTCAGACCCTACGTTGACATTAAAGTCGCCTTTGGCATAGGTTGGTGCCACAAAGAGGTAGGCTCCGTTTTGAAAATCGTATTCTCCTCGAAGCGATGCTGCTAAATAACTGTCGAGCTCTACATCAACTGAAGTAGAGTCCACCATAATAGTATCGCTACCTATTCCCATGCCAATTTTCACTTCGGGTGTTAAATAAAAATTGTCGGTTGCCTTAATTTGATACCCAAGAGAGCCCCATAGTGCGCTAAGGCTTATATCAACATTATATTCGCTTTCTGAAAAAGAGGTATAGCCCGTTCCTGCAACCCAGCCTCCTTCACGCTCATCTGCTAAAGCCACTGTGGTAAATGCTGAGGTTGCTATTAAAATTGCTAACACTGCTGGTTTATTCATTAATATGTCCTGTTTAAGTTTTAAGAGGGATTTTTATAACTAAACGAATAGACTGTTGTTTGAATTTATAGTTCCGTTAGTCGGTGATATAGAAAAACCAAGCGGGTTGTGTAAAGGCGCCTCATAGACATTTTGTTACCGCAAGAGGCTTTGTATTGATTGAGTTAGCAGATGGTCTGGAAACCGTATAGAGAAGGGTTGTGGATGTTTCCTGAATATGTCGGATGACGCTAGATATACATCGGGCGGTGGCCTACGCCATGTTGGCACAACCAGTACTGGCAGAGTCAAACACGCAATCAATAAATAAATGAAACAATTATTGTACTGTATTTTTGAGCAGATAAAAGGCAGTGGGAAAGCAACTAAAACTTGTCGTTGAATGGGCTTTTGAGGTTATTGATCTTGGTTTTTCCCAATAGTTTTAACAGCAGATTTCTGCAAAATTTAAGCATGGGATAAAGCACTGACGATACGGCTTTTGATTTAAACATCCAGTAATTGAGTCGATTGAGTATGCCATATCGGCTGCCTATCAGCGCCAACGAGTGAATTGCGTCGGCGCCATAGTAGAGTTGGCCACCCATTTTTAATACCATGCCTTGATCAATGTCCAGGCCGTGAGAGGTTATCTCTTCCATAATGGCGCTGTTTTCTCGGGCATTTAGAATGCATAAATCACCCACACTTGCGCGAATATTGACCATCTGGCAGTAGGCATTACAAGCGGGACATTCTCCGTCGTAAACGAGGAGTATTTGTTCTCTGGTCACATTACTGCTCCTTTGTCATACATCAGTCTCACTTTGGTGCTACCACAGCTTCCAGAACACGTTTAATGGCCTCTGTTGAGGTGAGTCTTGACCCTTAAGTGCGTGTGTTCCAGTCAGTAAAAACAAGCACCATGTCAAAGTCGGGTATAATAATGAGATGCTATCCACCAAAACCGAGGTCAGCGAAGGCAACACACTGACTTGAGCTACAGCTCGACTTTTGCCGAGGTGCCCAGGCCTGCACCATAGACTATTGCGTTAAGCAACAGTCTATTTGAGCCTCTGGCAGATCCGCGAAAGTTAGGCTCTCCAGAGAACAGAATAATCTGTCCTCTACCGAGGCGCTCCCGAGTAAGATAGGCAGAGTTGGCTACTCTCTGTGCCGCTTCTGGCCAAAGTAGGCCACTCATGCGCACAGTGAGTTTGTGACCTGTGGGAATAGTAGACCAGCCAAACGCACTGCTAGCGTGTTCAGCCTGGAATGAGTCGTCTGGACTTATCACACCAATTCGCACCACCGCTTCTGACTTATCATCAGACATTAACACTGGCTGATCGCCGTAGAGAAGGGGTAAGGTTTCCTCGACGCCAAAGGTTAGCCAATGTTGTTGATCAGTTCTTCCGGCAACAATGGCACCTGAGGGCATAAAGCGTTTCTGCCACTGGTCGCGTTTTTTCAACTGGACTTCACTTAGAGGCTTTGGTGTGTCATCCCAAGGGTAGGCTACCCCAGTATTAAGTGTGTGTTGCATGACATTTTCCATCTCGACATCGTCTTGTAGTGACAGCCATTCCCGTTGCAGTGAGATGTCATAATCAGTACTTTTTTCAAATATATCACCAATCTGTCGGACATTGCTCAGACCATCCTTGGTAGCAAGGGAGCCGGCACTTTGTGCATGGGCAATCAGTGTCCCCCCCTGTTCAATCCACACTTTTAATGCACTTAGTTGGCTCGTGTTCAATTGCCTATAATTGGTTGGCATTAATAAGGTGTTGTAACGCCGCAAGTCATTGCGTGTTAGCGCCGCTTGGTCAATTTGGCTGTGGCGAATACCCAGATTGTGATCTATGGTCCACCAAGTTGCGCCAACATCATAGCTACTAAAAGACCCGTGACTAATAATCGCTAACTGTGGCTTTGAGAGCAGTCTGAAGTGTTGGCCACCCCAATCGGGAAGATCTCTATCACCCAATCCATCGGAGAGAGATTTGACTTCAATAGCTAGCTCATCTGCCGTCGCTTTTATTTGATTTATAAGGTTTGGTTTGTTTGGGTTATCGGTAACCGTTATCACCACCGACCCGCGGTTTAATCTCTGATTGCTCAACTCCGCTGATTTATCCACGATCCTCACCTTGACATCTTGTTCCATGAGTCGCGCAGCAAAGGCCACTGATCGATCATCAGCGCCATCAACACTCCACATAATGGCGCTGCTATCTAGGGAATTTATAGGCTTTTTTGGTGCCTCATAAGGCATCAAGTCCTTGGTCATATTGAAGGGCACAGTAATGGCGGGTAATCCATACATCATGGTTAGGTTCCAGGCGGTGGTGTCGTACATCACTGAGGAGCCATCGCGCAGATTCTTTTGTCTCTCTTCTACTAGTACTTCTCGTTTGACTTTAGAATCAAATTCAAGGATCGCAGCTACCAGCGGCGCCTCGGGCTGGCGGTTGGGAATCACCAAGCTGCCTTCTGTGACTAGGATATTATTCAGAGTCTCGCCCATTTGGTTGGTGGCATTTTTTACTTGAATGTCTTTTGTTGCCGTATAAACGTCAATATTTTGCGCCAGCAGTCTATCCACTAAGGCTTCGATTCGACCATGATTATCACTGGCCAGAATCACATAGCTGCGGTTAGCAAATTTACCGAAGCTAGCGATATTTTGTTTGCGAGACTGCCAATAGTCGGCATACATTGCTTTGCTATGGGTTGCTAGTGAGGTCAGATTAGTCATGGTGCTAACAAACTGATGATGGACTGACTCCATGTAGGTTTGAACGGTTCCCTCTGGACGCCGCACACCATCTTCAGCCATTCGCGACTGCTCATAGAGAATATGTAGACTACCTCGGTATTCAGCGTAATTAGAGTAACCGGGATACCAGTTTTCAAACCATTCGCCAGTGTAGTAACGCCAGCCTTTTTTATCAAAGGCGCCAGCCTGATCCTCGGCAAATACTTCGCCCCACTTTTGTAGGCTTGGCGCAATGTTATCATTCAGGGGTTGCCGCGGCGGACCCATTAGATAAGTATCTTGTGGGCCCATCTCATGACCATCAATCATTAGTTGTGGTCGCCAGCGATTAATTAACTCAACACGCCCGCGTGTTTCAGGCTGTGTTAGATAAAAGAAATCGCGATTTAGGTCGAAGAAATAGTGGTTGGTGCGACCAGAGGGCCAGTCTCCTCGATGCAATAGCGATTGATCGTCAACATTGGGTGCCGTGCCTCTGTATTGCTCCAGTGATTTAGCAAAACGGTCTCTGCCATCTGGGTTCATTAAGGGATCAATCACCACGACCATGCTGTCTAATAGTTCGGTTGTTGATGGGTTCTCTGAAGCGGCCAGATGATAAATAGCAGCAATGGCTGCGTCTGCCCCAGAGGTTTCGTTACCGTGGATGGAGTAGGCCATCCATGCCACCGCAGGCAGCTGATTAATGATCGCTTGGGCCTCTTTTTCATTTAAGTTTCTTGGATCGGCGAGGCGATTAATTTGGCCTTCAATGTCATCCAATCGAGCCAGGTTTGAGGGGCTTGATATGAACACTGCAAAAAGAGGGCGACCTTCATGACTGCGCGCGTATTCAACTACCTTGATACGATCACTTTGCTCTGACCAAATTTTGACAGCCTCTTCTATTTGATCTGGCTCTGCGATTCTTTGACCTACTGGGAAGCCCAAAATACTCTCTGGTGTGGTGACTGAGCCATCGTAGTTTCCAGTGAGCATGATTTGGTTGTACTCAAGGTCGCTATCTTGAACGGGTTTCATTAGCAGACTGGCTGAACTGATACCCGGAAACAGCAGCAGCGCCAGAGCGAGAGTCTTCGCCCGTTTTGTAGATGCGGCGTTTGTTTTACGGAGGTATAAGTTCATTTGAGATCCCTTATTTTGGTTAGCCTAAAGACTTTATGCTATCTTGTCTTTCCTATTTGAGCAAGATCACTGATACAAGCGGATAAAAGAGAATGCAAGGTAGTTCTTTGACGCTAAATTTGGGAGGTTGGTTTAACCAATCTGTAGCTCCTTTCCGATGGACTCACTCGGCCGTTGAGAATGGCATCTCTCATGTGGTACGTCACCGGGCTGATAGCACCTTGCTTATTGCGCAAAAAGTAAGTGTGGCCCTTTACATCGCCCCAGCTGTTGTTGAAGTCATCACAGTCCACTTCATAAACATTACGGTCTAACTTTCGCTCAGACATGGATTCTGGCCCGGTCATTCCCAGGCGGCGAGAGGCTGTCAAATTTTTTAGATTCGCCAGTTTGCTGGCGGGCATGGCTAGATCGTCATTGGCGTAATACACCACTACATTTCTGGCTGAGTTTACAATGCAAGCGCCTTTCTGGTTGCGTTCCAAGGTCTGATTGACCACGTCTGCCGCAGCCATAAATACATTGCGAAACAACTGGGGCACTTTGCCGCCATGATTGTCTTTTGCCCATGTACTTAGGCCATTACGCAGCACGCGATTGCCCATGGAATGAGCCAATACGTTGATGCGACGGATGCAGGGATTGGGCTTCTCGGCTTCTTGTTTACGCCACTTATCAAATAGGCCAAGCATGCGGGCGAATGACTCACCACTTGCTCTGGATGCGCGTTGGTCATCCCAATAATCATCGATGAAAGCCACTGCGGAGTCATCATCGCAGGGCCATATAAGGGGCACTATATGAACTAACCCGAGACTTATCTCATCAAACATGCCCTGCAAGACCTCTGCGTTAGGGAAGATTTCCCGCTCGCCTGTGTTATTGAAGCCATGGATGTAAAACAATATCTGCGTGTCCTCACTCAAATTTTTCAGGGTTTGAAAGAAAGCTTCGCTACAGATTTCCACATAGTCGTCCACACCGTCTCTGCGACAAAAGTACATGTCTTGACTGACGCCAGTGTTCTGCAGGGAGAAACTGATTTTCCTGCCTTTTTTAGATTTGGGTGATTGGGTGGGTATACGATTTGTTGCGAATAACATGGCAGGCTCCTTTGGTTGTGACGCGGACCGGCACCGCTGATTAACTTAGCGTCAATGGTTAAAATCGAGTCTTTGATCGTGGTTGAAGGTTTTGGTGGTAGTTCTTGATTAAACATGAATTTTTGCGCTGTATTTTAACCATGGATTCCTTCCCTTTTTTGTGGCAACGTCGACATGACGTTGTCTATTTTTGAGCGCACAGTTGTGCAATTTCACGGCTACAGTCTAAATAAATTAGGTTATCTGTCAAATTGCTATCCTCAGAATAGTGGCGGTCCGCGCTGGTCACTGTGGTTTTTTTGCTGTATGTTGATTTGAAACGTTATGGGTCATTTTAGTCATCTTACTCTTGCAGATGGTTGTTTCAGGGAGTACAAAAATGCTACACGTCAGCGGAATAGATCACATTAATTTGCAAGTGCGAAATCTCAATGAATCCTGTGATTTTTACTCTTCGTTGCTGGGGTTTGTGCTATTGGAGGATATGCCTGAATCAAAGGGTCGAATTATTGGTAGCGCAACGGCCAAATTGGCTTTGTACGAGAACCCAAATTTGGATAATGAAGACAAGTCTGGCTTTTCTCACATTTCTTTTCACATCAATAATTTTCAGGATTGCGAGGCGTTGTGCAATTCCCTCGATATTGATATCAGTTACGGTGGCGTGGTTGCCTGGCAAAAATCTCGCTCTATCTATATTAAAGATCCCAATGGTTATGAGATAGAGCTTTCTGAGGTCTGGGGTGGCGGACTCTAGAGCGGTTGGTCCTTTGTTCCACTCATCAGAGAAAATGGTGACGCAAGTAAGCAGAGTGACCGTGTAAATTCTGGCGAGCTTCCGTCTTTGTCACGCTTTTTGTGAACGCCGCTGCAGAATCACTGGCACGCCATATTTGGGTCTGGTGGTTAGGCTGATCAGGGGTTTGATGTTAGCGTTTGGAGCGAGATTTAATCTAAATCGTTGGGTAGTCATTGCGATAATAAATACTGCTTCCATCATGGCGAAGTTATTGCCTAGGCACATTCTTGGACCACCACCAAAGGGAATATAGGCGTAGGGATGCTGTTGTTTTTCGGCGTCAGTATCAAACCGGTGAGGGTTAAATATCTCAGGTTGATCCCAGAAATCTGGATGTCTATGAAGTAGATAGGCACTAAACAGCACATCAGAGCCCCCGTTGAGTGAGTAACCGCCTAAGATATCGTCGTTTTCTACATGTCGAGGTAATATTGGCACTGGGGGATATAGTCGCATCGTTTCTTTAAATACTTTTTGACAGTACGTTAGATTGGCAAAGTCAGCGGAGATGGGGGTTCTACCTGCGAGAACAGTGTCTACTTCATGCTCAATGTTTTCTCTAATGTCTGGGCGTTGGGACACAATGGTCCATAACCAAGACATTGCATTAGCGGTAGTTTCATGTCCTGCAATAAACATGGTCATTGCTTCGTTTCTCAAGTCTTCATCGCTCAGTGGCAGGCCGGTTTCTTCATCGGTAGCGTCCATTAACATTTGTAACAGATCCATGGGTTTTTCATCGCTAACTTTTCGCTGAGCAATAATTCGGTAGATAATGGCATCTAACTTCGCAATAAGTTTTGGGTATTGCTTATTTTTGTGTGTTGGTAGGTTAAAAAGTAGAGGGAAAGGCAAAACCACTCGTTGGTTAGTGGCCTCAAGTAATGGATTAAACGCGTCTGCAACTGTTTGAATGTCTTCTTCTGATAGTGCTGTACTAAAGAGTGCTTTAACGACCACATTTAAGGTAACTTGCATCATTGCATCTGTAGTTTGCAGTGTTTTTTCGATGTCACAAAGGGTTTCCCATTGATCGAGCATCTTTTCAATGCATTCGGTCATAATAGTCGCTAAGTTGGCTATTTTTTTACGGTGAAAATAGGGTTGCACTGATAGTCGTTTACGGCGCCATTCATCGCCCATCGCAGTGAAGGTACTCTCTCCAAGAACCACCTTGACCATTTTAAAACCCACCGTTTTTTTGCTGTAGTTTTTATTGCCACGGGTTAATATTTCTTGTACGAGGTCTGGGTGGTTGACCAAATATACATTTCTTTTTAGCAGATTAAATTGGCTTACCGAGCCATATTCATCGGCGACCGACTGTAACCAATTAACTCGATTGGCGCTGGCTAGTTTAGGCAGGCTGCCAATATATGGGTAGCCTTTTGGGCCTTGCGGTTTTGTGGGCATTACAGGCATACTCTCAGGTGTTAGATCGATTAGGTAGTGGATATAAATTTATTAGTTAATATTACCTAATCATAAAATTGATTGCAACCACACGTGGGTGTTCATGAAAACCAGCGAAAAAATAAAGTGCCAAGCATTGCGACTTTTTAATGAAAAGGGTGTTGACCATGTTTCTTCTTTAGAAATCAGTCAGGCACTTAATATAAGTTATGGCAACCTAACCTATCACTATAAAAAGAAAGACGACATTGTTTTGGCGCTTTACACCGAGATGCAAGCTGAACTAAACATAGCGATTAATCATCTTGTGCAGTGTCTTTTTGAAGAAACTTTTTATCTCAAGTTGGTTAATGAGATATTTGATGTGATTTGGAAGTATCGGTTTATTTACCTAAATATAAATAGTTTGATGAGTCAGTTTGCTTTTATTCAAAAATCAGAAAAAACATATTCTAATACTCGAGTAAAAATTCTTAATCGAGCTAAAAAGTATTTGATTCAAGAGGGTTACTTAGCACCTGAAGTCAATAATAACTATGACGCATTAATTCAGAACCTTAATATGATTCTTTATGCTTGGATTACTGATGCAAATGTATTTTATGAGGGTGAAGATTCAGCCAAGATACAGGTTTATGTGTCACTTTTTTATCAAGTTGCTTTAACCCATATTACTGAAAAAGGCCTTAAGCTATATGCGCAAATACAGCTGCAACAATAGAGCTATGAATGAGTTTCAGTATAGTTATCCTATTGGATTAAGGTTATCTAGCTAAACCTATTGAAATATTTTTTTAGTCTGTGGCGATATAGTTGTAATCTGTCTTGACGAGTCATTTGTGCACCTAAATGGGTATTAGCCGAAGATTAAAAAGTATCCCGCATTATATGATGCATGCAGTACAAAAGGTGCTGCTAGATTGTTGGTGCGTTCTTGAATATAGCCAAATATGAGTGAGGGGAAGAAGGTTGCCACAGCCCACATGGGCGAGTGACTGGCCAGATGAGCAGCACAAAAAAGAACGCTCGTAATGATATTTGCCATCGACAGTAACCACCATTTTTGTGGCGCTGTTTTGGCAATGATCGGTAGTAATAAACCCCTAAAAAATAGTTCTTCTAGTAGAGGGTAAAGTAAGACAACACTGATCAACAGATGGACATCCCATGTGTTGACAAAGTTGCCTGCAAGGTAAAATGACAGCCACACTGGCAGAGGTGCGATAAAGAGTAAGGCAAATACTCGGTCTTTATAAAATTCACGCATACTAAAATTCTGGACTGGCTAATGTTAAGTGGTGGACATACGCATCGCTTATCAGTGCGCCCATTGAGTATACCCAAATTTAACCCTAAGAGCTGCTATGGCTATGTTAACTTATGTAAATCATTATTTAGGACAATTTTGGCTATATGTCTGTTCTTTGGATGTTAGTGTTTATCCTTCACTTGATTACTTTTCAAGATTTACGTAAGTCTATTGGGTCTGCAATTACTAGCCGTCAGGTCAATATGACTGCAAATGATTAAAATCTGTTGTTAAGCATGCAATTTAATAATAACTCCTTACAATACCCCTAGGTTTTCAGGAGAACATTCAAATGCTGGGTAAAATTATTGGTGGAATTTTTGGCTTTATGCTTGGGTGGGGTGCCTTTGGAGCTATCTTAGGTATATATATCGGCCATCAATTTGACCGCGGTGTAGGCGGATTCTCTCGACCTTTAACTGCCGCTCAGCAACAACTTGTTCAAGATTCGTTTTTTAAAACTGTTTTTAGTTTACTAGGTCATGTTGCCAAAGCTGATGGGCGCGTTTCTAGTAATGAAATTGCTCAAGCTGAGGCGCTGATGAATAAAATGCGGCTTGACTCTGGCAGTCGTCGAAAAGCAATAGAGCTCTTTAAAGCAGGGTCTAGCTCAAGTTTTTCCATAGATAATACGCTGCAAGAATTTATGGCTGTTTGTGGGCGGTACAATAATCTCAAGCGACAGCTGCTTAACTACCTGATTTCACTGGCGATGGCAGACGGTACTTTAGATCAATCTGAGCAGCAGGTTTTAAAGCAGGTGGCGCAGAATTTAGGTTTCAGTGCTGCCCTGTTTGAGCAATTGATTCAGATGATTAAGGCTCAGTCGCAATTTCGTGGCTCTCATACTGGGGGTGGGCGAGGTCAGCCATCTAAAAATCAACTAGCGGATGCTTATAAAGCTCTCGGTGTTACAGCAGATGATTCTGACGGCAATATTAAAAAAGCCTATCGCAAATTGGTAAGCCAAAATCATCCAGACAAATTAATTGGCCAAGGTATGCCCGAAGATATGATCAATTTAGCGACTGAAAAAACCCAAGAAATACAGGCGGCCTATGAATTGATCATTGAGAATCGCAAATAGGGGCTGAAAAAACAAGAAAAGTGCCCACATTGATAATGCTTTGTTGACCTCCTTGGAGAGCCTACCTATAATGCACGTCCTCTCAAGGAGGGGGTGACCTGAAAATATGGGGTCACGGTGTCGGTGCGGGATGGAGCAGTCTGGTAGCTCGTCGGGCTCATAACCCGAAGGTCGTTGGTTCAAATCCAGCTCCCGCTACCAATTTAGAAACTAGCATTTTCAGTGTTACTGAGGCAAGCGTTCTAGAAAGATACCAATAGTTATGTGCTTAATGTGCCGCGATCTAAGAAGCAATTGTGTTAGGTGGCATTTTAAGAAGTAGAAATGGGGCGTCGCAGATATTTTAGTGGCATTTTCTACGAAGAACATCGCGCCAGTTATGGTGCACATCGAAGAGCCCCATATTGGGGCTTTTCTTTAGGAGTAGATAAATGGGCCAAGGCCCATTTTTTGTTGGTAAGGAGGATCCTATGGCTGTGGCCGAAAGTAAGCTAAAGCAGTTTTTGCAACCGATAGTTGAAGCCTTAGGGTGTCAGCTTTGGGGTGTTGATTTGCAGTCTGGTGCTAGGACCAAGTTACTAAGAGTCTATATTGATAAGGATGATGGTTTAGTTGGTATCGAAGACTGCGAGCGTGTCAGTCGTCAAGCTGGCAGTGTGCTCGACGTTGAGGATGCTATCAAGGGCGAATATATCTTAGAGGTTTCCTCACCAGGTATGGATCGCCCACTCTACGAGTTGGGTCAGTATGAGAAGTATGTAGGAGAAGATATATCAGTCAGACTGAGGTTTCCCTACGAAGGGCGTCGCAATTTTAAAGGCCGTTTGACAGGTATAGATGGCGATGAAATTATTTTGGTGGTAACAGATCATGAGTATCTGTTTCCGGTTGAAGGTATCGAAAAGGCTAACGTGGTTCCTCGTTTTTGAGGCCTGTGGAGTTTAATAAATGAGCAAAGAAATTTTAATGGTTGCAGAAGCCGTATCCAATGAAAAAGGTGTGGATAGAGGTATCATTTTTGAGGCAATTGAGCAGGCGTTGGCAACGGCGACTAAAAAGCGATATGAAGAGGGCGCTAATGTTCGTGTGGTGATCGATCGCGAGACCGGCGACTATGAATCCTTCCGTTGGTGGGACGTCGTAGCTGATGATGAAATGGCCGAACTAGGTACTCAGTTCACAACAGAGGAAGCAATTGAAAAAGACCCTACGTTGAAAGTTGGTGATACTTTTGAGGAGTCCATTGAAAATATCATTTTTGGTAGAATAGCCGCGCAGACAGCCAAACAAGTGATTGTTCAGCGAGTCAAAGATGCAGAGCGTGAAATTATTGTAAACCGCTTTAAGCATCGAGTCGGCGAGCTATTAAATGGAACTGTCAAGAAAGTCACGCGAGATCATATTGTGGTTGATTTTGGTGATAACGCCGAGGGAATGCTTCCGCGAGAGGAGCTTGTTGGTCGCGAGATATTCCGTATTAATGATCGAACGCGCGTTATTTTACTAGGTATTAGAGAAGAAACACGTGGCCCTCAATTGATGGTGTCTCGCGCAACTCCGGACATGCTCGTTCAGCTATTTCAGATTGAAGTGCCGGAAATTTCAGAGGGTATTATTGAGATAAAAGGTGCTGCCAGAGATCCTGGTCAGCGTGCAAAAATTGCGGTCAAAAGTAAAGATGCGCGGATTGATCCAGTAGGTGCCTGTGTTGGTATGCGTGGCGCTCGAGTTCAAGCAGTATCCAATGATCTTGATGATGAGCGGGTTGATATCATCTTATGGGATGATAACCCTGCACAGCTAGTTATTAATGCAATGGCTCCTGCGGAAGTTGAATCGTTGATTGTGGATGAAGATGCTCATTCTATGGACGTTGCTGTTAATTCTGACAACCTAGCTCAGGCTATTGGCAAAGGTGGACAGAATGTTCGACTCGCGTCTGAACTCACCGGTTGGGCTATTAATGTGATGACCGTTGAAGATGCTCTTGAAAAGCAAGAAGCTGAGTCATCTAACTTTGTTGAAAGTTTAATGGCTGCCCTAGATGTTGATGAAGATGTGGCAGTTGTTTTGGTTGAAGAAGGCTTTACGAGTATTGAAGAAGTAGCTTATGTGCCGCTAGAGGAGATGAGCGCTATTGAAGGCTTTGATGAAGATATTGCTGAAGAGCTTCGCGCGCGCGCGAAAGATGCTTTATTAACTCGTGCGTTGGCTAGCGAAGAACAACTAAGTACGGTTGAACCAGCAGAAGATTTATTGACAATGGAAGGTATGGATAAAGCATTGGCTTATAAACTTACTGCAAAGAGTATCATCACCATGGAAGATCTTGCTGAACAAGCGGTAGACGACCTCATGGATATTGATGATATGGATGAAGAAAGAGCAGCAGCATTAATTATGACTGCGCGTGCACCTTGGTTTGCAGATCAAGGCGAATAAATAATCGGGTAGTAATAGAGGATTACCGATGGCTGAAGTTACAGTAACTGAATTAGCAAAGACCGTGGGCGCATCTGTTGATCGTTTGCTATTGCAAATGAAAGAAGCAGGTTTATCTCATAGTTCAGCGGATGCTATGGTCTCAGATGATGAAAAGCAGACCTTATTAGGCTATCTTAAAGGTCTTCATGGCGAAACCTCGGCTGAGCCGAAGAAAATTACTCTTCGGCGTAAAACCGTTAGTACTTTGCGTACAGGCAATCGCAAAACAGTCAATATTGAAGTTCGTAAAAAGCGTACTTATGTCAAACGCTCAGATGAAGATATACAGATCCAGGCAGATCTAGAAGTTGAAGCCAAAGCACAGCAAGAAATGGAAACTGCGATAGAGCCTATTGTTGAGCCTGTTGTTGAACCGATTGTTGAGCCGGTGGTTGAATCTGTAGTTGAGTCTGTTACCGACGTTCCCAAAGAGTCTGCTGCTGAGCCTGTCTTTAAAAGAAGCTCCGGAACCGATGATGTTGAAGAGCGGCGTTTAGCTGCGATAGCGAATCGTAGAAAAGCAGAGAACGATTTACGTCTTGCTACAGAACAAAAAGAGAGAGAAAAGCTAGAAGAGGTTGCTAGAAAAGCTGCAGAGGAGGCCTCTGCACTGGCCAGCGAAGAAGCGAAAAAAGCGGGTAAGACAACTAAGCAAGTTGTTACCCCTGCATCTGAGCCAGTCCAAGATAAAGGTCGTCGTCATGGCAAACCTGTAGATGATGATGAGGATAAATTAGCTAAGAAAGCTAAAAAGCCACTCGGCAAGCCGGGTAAGAAAAAAGGTCGTTTGCGTCTTGATGATGGCGATGATCGAGGTCAGAAAAATCGCCTCAAAACATCTGGAATTGTACTTAAAGTAGACAACAAGCATACGTTCAAAAAGCCAGTAGATAAGAAAACCCTAGAGGTTGCGATTCCTGAAGAACTGACAGTGAGTGAACTTGCTGGAAAAATGTCTTTAAAATCTGGCTTAGTGATCAAAGAATTGATGAAGTTGGGCGTGATGGCCAACATCAACCAAGTGATTGATCAAGAGACTGCATTTCTAGTCGTAGAAGAATTAGGTCATCGGCCTGTGGCTGCGGTGGAAGATACCGTTGAAGATGAACTAACCAAACACTTTGAGACGATTGAAAGTGAGGTTGATGGTCAGCCCAGAGCGCCTATTGTTACTGTTATGGGCCATGTGGACCACGGTAAGACATCCTTGTTGGATCGAATTAAAAAAACCCATGTAGCATCTGGTGAGGCTGGTGGCATCACCCAGCATATCGGCGCTTATCATGTTAATACGCCCAAGGGTATGGTGACATTTTTAGATACTCCAGGGCACGCAGCGTTTACTGCAATGCGTGCTCGTGGAGCGCAGGCAACAGATATTGTGATTTTGGTTGTAGCTGCAGATGATGGTGTTATGCCGCAAACCGAAGAAGCCATTCAACATGCGCGTGCTGCAGGTGTTCCTTTGGTGGTTGCGATCAATAAAATGGATAAAGAAGGCGCTGATCCGGAACGAGTTACCAGTGAACTGGGCTCTAAGGATGTTATTCCTGAGGAGTGGGGTGGCGATACTCAGTTTATGAAGGTGTCTGCAGAAACCGGTGATGGTATTGAAGACTTGCTCGAAGCTGTTCTACTCCAGGCTGAGTTACTAGAGCTGAAGGCGCCAGTGAATGTGCCTGCTCGTGGTGTGATTGTAGAAGCTCGCGTTGATAAGGGGCGTGGAATTGTTGCAACAGCGCTGGTCCAGCAAGGCACATTGGCCAAGGGCGACTTTATGTTGGCCGGTGAAAGTGTCGGTAAGATACGTGCGATGACCAATGAGTTGAAGCAGCCTATCACAGAGGCTGGTCCTTCTATACCCGTAGAAATACTGGGTTTAGATGAGGCCCCAAATGCAGGCGATGAGTTCTTTGTAGTTGCCGATGAGCGCAAGGCAAAAGAAATTGCTGAATTGCGGGTAACTAAGTCTCGTCATGACAGAATGTCCCGTCAGCAAGCGGCTAAATTAGAGAATATGTTCTCTGATATGAGCAGTGAGAAGGTCAGTAGGCTCAATCTAATTGTTAAAACAGACGTTCGAGGCTCATTAGAGGCAATTAATAGTGCTTTAAATGATTTTGCTACGGATGAGGTTGCCGTCAACATAGTCGCATCTGGCGTTGGTGGCATTACCGAGTCTGATATCAATTTGGCGTTGACCACTGGGGCTATCGTTCTTGGATTTAACGTAAGAGCGGGAGGATCGGCTAAAGCGTTGGCTGAGAAAGAGAGTATTGAATTACGGTACTACAGCATTATTTATAATCTGCTAGATGAAGTTAAGCTTGCTCTTTCAGGTATGTTAGCGCCTGAAACACGAGAGGAAATTGTTGGAATTGCTGAAGTTCGAGATGTGTTTAGATCACCAAAGTTTGGTGCTATTGCCGGCTGTATGGTTATTGAAGGTTCAGTGTTCCGAAACAAGCCGATTCGCGTGCTACGTGATGATGTAGTGATTTATCAAGGTGAACTTGAATCGTTGCGCCGCTTCAAAGATGAGGCCAGCGACGTAAGAAATGGTATGGAATGTGGTATCGGTGTTAAAGACTACAACGACGTTAAATCAGGTGATCTCATTGAAGTATACAATGTTACACAGGTGGAACGTTCACTTTGATCTCGCTCACCATTAATTGTTAATTAGGCTTAGTAAAGACTGATATGCCAAGAGAATTTACCAGAGCAGAGCGGGTTTCAGATGCTGTTCAGCAAGAACTGGCAGTGCTTATTCGTGAGGAGGTGCGAGATCCTCGAGTGGGTATGGTCAGTGTCACTGGAGTTGATGTGAGTCGTGACCTAGCTTATGCTAAAATACACGTTACATTTGTCGGTGATAAAGATCAGGACGAGATAGACAAGGCCATGGGAGCATTAAACGGTGCCTCTGGTTATCTTCGTAAACGCCTTGCCGCTAGCATTAAGTTGAGAATTACCCCAAAGCTTGTATTTCTTTTCGATGAAAGTGGCCGTCGAGGTCAACATATCTCTGCACTGATAGATTATGCTATGTCCACTCAGAGCAATGATGATAGTGATTTAGATGATCTTTCAATGGATACCAAAGGCTCTTAGATTTGGCACGCAGACGTAATAGAGGTCGTCCTATAAACGGGATTTTTTTGCTCGACAAACCTCTGGGCTTATCCTCAAATCAGGCACTGCAAAGCGTTAAGCATTTGTTCGATGCGAATAAGGCTGGGCACACAGGCAGTTTGGACCCTCTTGCCACCGGTGTACTGCCCATTTGTTTGGGTGAGGCAACTAAGTTCAGTCAATTTTTGTTGGACTCAGATAAGCATTATAAGAGCACTTTCACCCTTGGGGTTGCCACCGAGACAGGAGACTGTGATGGTGATATTCGTCAACAGCAAGACGCTTCAAGCATCACTCGAGCACATATTGATCTCGCGCTAGAGTCTTTTAGAGGACCAATCGAGCAGATTCCTTCTATGTATTCAGCGCTTAAGCATAATGGTCAGCCGCTTTATAAACTTGCTCGTCAGGGTATTGAAGTTGAGCGTGAGGCGAGATCGATCACTATTTTTAAGTATGATGTTTTAGATTTTCGTCCAGGAGCACTTGCTGAGTTAGATGTTCAAGTTCATGTCAGTAAGGGCACTTATGTGCGTAGTTTGGCTGAAGATCTTGGGGCCATGCTTGGTTGTGGTGCGCACGTAAGTGCTTTACATCGTAATATTGCCGGTCCCTTTACGGATGAGCAGACAATGACGTTGGACGAGCTAAAAAAACATCGACAAATAGTAGATTTACAAGGGATGGATGAGCTTTTAAAACCAATGGAAATTGCCGTAGCTGATAGGATGGCGGTTGAATTATCAGAGGTTGTCTCGGGCTACTTTCAACTCGGTCAGCCGGTAATGTCAAATCATGCCTTCCGTAATGGGCAAGAAGGCGATATAGTGCGCGTGTTTCGCGAGGGTGGCGACTTTTTAGGTGTCGGTGAGATTAACCGAGATGGTCAAGTAGCCCCGAAAAGGCTAGTAGTAGAGACCCATTAGCTGCAATCATTTGGGTTGTTAGGGCAATATAGTATTTAGCATGGAGTCCTAAATGGGGGTCATGTGATAAGGTCTGGCGTTAGATTGCCAGAAATCAACTTAGGTTGTCTGTAAATATGCGCGGGCAAGCCTGAATTTTTTAAACTCGCATATTGGAGTAAGTTATCATGGCACTAAGTGCAGAAGAGAAAGCAGTAATCGTCGCTGAATATGGTACCTGTGAGAACGACACAGGATCCCCCGAGGTGCAGGTTGCATTGCTAACAGTAAACATCAACAAGCTACAGGGCCATTTCGGAGATCATAAGAAAGATCATCATTCGCGTCGCGGTCTTATTCGTATGGTTAATCAGCGTCGTAAATTACTTGACTATCTGAAGAGTAAAAATGTCGAGCGCTATAGTCAGCTTATTAAAAAGCTTGGTTTACGTCGATAAGTGTTCATGATGCGGCTCCTATGAAGGGGCCGCATTGTTTTCAACTATCACAAAAAAAGTTCGTCTGACAACGATTCTTGTACCTATGCTGATCGAGTTACTTATAACAATCACTTTTCAGTTGGTTGTTATAAGTAACCCGAGCAGCGAACTTTCAGAATCCAAGTAAGGCGTTTTAAGGTAAATTACAAAGGTAAAATTATGAATCCTTTAATTAAGAAATTTCAATTCGGTAATCATACCGTTACATTAGAGACAGGTCGCATTGCTAGACAGGCGACGGGAGCTGTGTTGTGTTCAATCGATGATACTGCAGTACTTTGTACTGTAGTTGGGGCTAGAGAAGCTAAAGCTGGAATGGATTTTTTCCCGCTGGGCGTTCATTACATAGAAAAAGCTTACGCTGCGGGCAAGATCCCCGGTGGATTTTTTAAGCGTGAAGGTCGTCCCAATGAGAAAGAAACCCTAACCTCTCGATTAATCGATCGACCTATTCGGCCATTGTTTCCTGATGGATTTAAAAACGAAGTCCAGGTTGTTTGTACTGTGGTATCTGCAGAGAAGAATATTGATCCTGACATTGCTGCAATGATCGGTACATCTGCGGCGCTGTCGATTTCTGGTATCCCTTTTAATGGTCCTATCGGTGGTGCCCGCGTAGGCTATACAGAAGAGACTGGATATTTATTGAATCCAACGTACAGTGAATTAGAAGGGTCAGCACTAGATATGGTTGTTGCTGGTACTAAAGACGCTGTTTTGATGGTTGAATCTGAAGCGTCAGAATTATCAGAAGATATTATGTTAGGTGGCGTGTTGTTTGCCCACCAGGAAATGCAATCGGTCATCACTGTGATTGAGCAATTAGCTGAAGAAGCTGGAAAGCCACGATGGGACTGGCAGGGTGAACCAGAGAACACTGAGCTTAAAGAAGCTTTGAATAATTTAGTTGGTGCTGATGTTGACTCAGCTTACCAGGTGGTTGACAAGCAAGAACGAGTAGTCAGCGTTAATGCATTGCGCGACCGCGCTTATGCGGAGCTTGTGTCAGATGATGGTACGTCTGCAGAAGATGTGAAGGATGCCTTCAAGAAGCTTGAAAAGAAAGTTGTACGTGGCAGAATTATCCGTGGTGAGCCACGTATTGATGGCCGCGATACTAAAACTGTTCGTGGTATCAACGTTGAAGTCGGTATTCTGCCAAAGGTACATGGATCCTCGCTATTTACTCGTGGTGAAACCCAGGCAGTGGTTGCTGCTACCTTGGGCTCTACTCGTGATGCTCAGATGATCGATGCTCTTGAAGGACGTAAAGACGATCCTTTCATGCTACATTATAACTTCCCTCCTTACTCCGTTGGTGAGTGTGGTCGCATCGGATTTACCAGCCGTCGTGAAGTTGGACATGGGCGTCTTGCTCGTAGAGGCATCAATGCTGTGCTGCCTAATCCAGAAGAATTCCCCTATGCCATGCGAGTGGTTTCTGAAATTACTGAGTCCAATGGCTCTAGTTCAATGGCTTCTGTATGTGGTTCAAGTTTGGCATTAATGGATGCTGGTGTTCCTCTTAAAGCGCCAGTTGCCGGCATTGCTATGGGATTGGTTAAGGAAGATGAAGGCTTTGCTGTACTAACTGATATCTTAGGTGATGAAGATCATCTTGGTGATATGGACTTTAAAGTCGCTGGAACAGCTGCAGGGATCACCGCACTGCAGATGGATATCAAGATTGAAGGTATTACTGAAGAAATTATGGAAATTGCTCTAGAGCAAGCCATGGACGCACGTCTGCATATTCTTGATGAAATGAATAAAGTCATCGACAGTGGTCGTGATGAGGTCGCAGATACCGCACCTCGTATGGGCATTATGCAGATTGACTCAGACAAAATCCGTGATGTCATCGGTAAGGGCGGGGCAACTATTCGAAGCCTTTGTGAAGATCATAACTCCACTATTGATATCACAGATGATGGTGCCGTTAAAATCTACTCAGAAGATACCGAGAGCTTAAATGCGGCAATGGATGCAATTAAGGCAATTGTTGCGGATCCTGAACCAGGCACTATTTATGATGGTAAGGTCGTTCGCATTGTTGATTTTGGTGCTTTTGTAAACTTCATGCCTGGCACTGACGGGCTTGTGCATATCTCTCAAATTGCTCAAGAGCGCGTCGCTAAGGTCACAGATTATTTGACTGAAGGCCAAGATGTTCGGGTAAAGGTTACTGAGATTGATAATCGTGGTCGCGTTAAGCTATCAATCAAAGAAGCACAGTTAGAAGAGGGTACAGTACCAGAAGCAGCGCCTGCTGAAACTACAGACACTGATAAAGAGCCTGAAGCTTAAGTTTTCAGTTGTTTGGAAAAACCCCGGTGTTAAGCTGGGGTTTTTTTTGGTTTTAATTTTATTCGATTGTTTTTAGAAGCTAAGAAGATGCAAGGCTTAGTAGCTCGGCTGCATGTGATAAGGTTTGTTTTGTCACAGTGGCGCCACCTAGCATTCTTGCAAGCTCATTAACTCTCTGGCTAGGGTCAAGACTGACCATTACTGATGCTGTTTGACCTTTTTTTGTGATTTTGCTAGCAAGATAATGATGATGGGCGTGAGCTGCCACCTGCGGTTGATGGGTGACGCTGATAACCTGACCGCGTTCGCCCAATGCTTTTAGTAGTCTTCCAACGACATCTGCTGTACTCCCACCAATACCGACATCGACCTCATCAAACACCAAGGTCGATATTTTAGAGTGGCCCCCAGCAACCACTTGGATAGCCAGGCTAACCCGAGAAAGTTCCCCACCAGATGCAATTTTACTCAGTGGTTTATGTGGTTGCCCAGCATTAGTTGTCAGTAAAAACTCCACTTTTTCAAGACCATTGGCGTGATACTGGCCTTGTTGTATAGGAGTTAATTGAATCATTAATTGTGCCCCTTCCATGGCTAGCATATGAATTTGTTGATTGATTTCACTAGCCATTTTTATGGCTGCTGCCGAACGTTTTTTGGACAACTTGTTCGCCAGCACTTCATAGTTACTCGCTAACTCATCAAGAGATTGTTGCAAAAAAGTAATATTTTCATTACCACTAACTAAGGTATTTAGCTCGTCTATTAAAGCTATGTTTTTAGCTTCAAGCTGATCTATCGAAACCCGATGTTTTCGTGCGAACTGAAAGACTGCAGCCAGCTCTTCTTCAACCATTTGCAATTTGTGAGGATCAGCCTCAAATTTATCAACATGATGTTTAATTTCCCCTACGGCTTCCTCAAGCTGTATTAAGCTACTTTTAAGTAATTCTTCAGATGCTAAAAGATGCTCTGGCTTGTGCGACATATTAGCTAAAATTGATAACGCACGATTCATATTGTCGCGAAGATTAAGGTCTTCTGCTTGTTCACAAATCGCTAATAGATTATGACTATCTTGAAGAATTTGCTCGGCGTTTGCCAGTGTACTTTGGTCGCGCTCTAGCTGTTCTATGTGAGCTACTGATACGTCAATTTGTTGTAGTTCATTGACTTGAAAGCTAAGCAGATCTTTTTTTGCATCCACCTCATCTAAACGGGCAACTAAGGCATCTAGTTGCAGATGCGCCTGCTGCCAGAGGTTAAACTGGGCGGTTACCTGCGTGCTAAGCGATTGAACTCCGGCATATTCATCAAGCAATCTACGGTGGGTGTCTTTTCTGAGTAGCGATTGATGCTCATGCTGACTATGAATATCTGTTAGCATTTCGCCAAGTTCTTGAAGTTGCGACATGGTACTCGGTTGACCATTTATGTAGCCTTTGGAGCGCCCTTCGCGGGTATAAATTCGTCTTAAAAGGCAAGTGGCTCCAGTCTCAAAGTCATTCTTTAATAGCCAGTTAGTAGCGTTTTCAATACCAGTCAGATCAAAAGTTGCGGTGATTTCCGCTCGATCCTTGCCATGCCGAATGGTATCTGTATCAGCACGATCACCCAAGGCCATACCCAGTGCGTCTAAGACCAGTGATTTACCGGCTCCAGTTTCACCTGTAATTGCTGTGGTTCCCTGATTGAACTCGATTTCAAGAGATTCAACTAAGGTGTAATTGTGAATATTAATCGAAAGTAGCAACGTTTTATTACCGGCTCATTAAAAATATCTGTGGACAGGCCAATTTCCTTAGTCTGATGCTTGAAACCCAGAAGAACGACCCCATATTGACACACAGAGTAAAGGTTAAGAACCATCGACGCAATAATCTTGAGGTATGGCATAGATTAGTCGTCCCAAATAGAGGAAATGAACATGCAAGATGATGTAAATAGTAAAGAACAATCCGTCGCTGATTCAGCACATCAGAGTGCCGAGCAGCTTTCTGACAACGTTGCTGACGCGGCGAAGGTAGATGAAGAAATTATTGAAGAACTTCTTGCTGATGACCAATCAAGCGAAGTTGAGGAGCTCAAACAGAAGATTAGTGAGGCAAATGATCAGGTACTGAGAATACAGGCTGAGATGCAAAATGTGCGTCGAAGAGCCGAGCGTGATGTGGAAAATGCCCATAAGTATGCTTTGGATAAATTCACTGCAGATCTGTTGCCTGTGGTAGACAATCTTGAGCGAGCCATCGCTACTATTGATGTAACGGCAGATGCACAAAAAGATGTGGCGACCGGGTTAGAACTTACATTAAAGACATTTACGGATGTCTTATTGCGATTTAAAGTTGAAGTTGTTGACCCTGCGGGTCAGCCTTTTGATGCTGATTTACACCAAGCGGTGAGTATGGTGCCAAACCCTGATTTGGAGCCCAATACAGTGATGGATGTGTTTCAAAAGGGGTATACCCTAAATGGTCGGCTGGTGAGACCTGCGATGGTGGTTGTATCCAAAGGAAGTTAGTCAAAAAGCTCGCACATCTTTAAGAGTGCTCTTGAAACTGTGAAATTCACACCCATATAACGGGTATACCAAAAATATTAAAAAGCCTATGTAAGGTTTTAAGACAAAAGACGGAGAAATAAGTGATGGGAAAGATTATCGGAATTGATTTGGGTACAACCAACTCCTGTGTTTCGGTGCTCGAGGGTGATAAACCTAAGGTAATTGAGAATGCTGAGGGTGCGCGAACGACCCCTTCTGTGGTTGCATACGCTGATGATGGTGAAATCTTAGTTGGCCAGTCGGCGAAACGACAAGCAGTGACTAATCCAGAGAATACAGTGTATGCAGTAAAACGTCTCATTGGACGACGATTTGATGATGATGTTGTGCAAAAAGATATCAAAATGGTCCCTTATAAAATTGTCAAAGCGGACAATGGCGATGCCTGGGTAGAAATTAAGGGTGACAGCAAGGCAGCGCCACAAATTTCTGCAGAAATTCTTAAAAAAATGAAGAAGACCGCAGAAGATTATCTGGGTGAGGGAGTTAGTGAGGCTGTTATTACCGTCCCGGCTTACTTCAATGACTCACAGCGTCAGGCGACTAAAGATGCTGGTCGTATCGCTGGTTTAGATGTTAAACGTATTATTAATGAGCCCACAGCCGCAGCACTTGCCTATGGTATCGACAAAACCGCGGGAGACAGCGTTGTAGCTGTTTATGATTTGGGCGGTGGTACCTTTGATATTTCTGTTATTGAAATTGCTGATGTTGATGGCGAAAAGCAATTTGAGGTGTTGGCAACCAATGGTGATACTTTCCTTGGTGGCGAAGATTTTGATATGCGTTTAATTGAGTATTTATCTGCTGAATTTAAGCAAGACAGCGGTATTGACCTGCACAATGATCCGCTGGCGATGCAGCGCCTCAAAGAGGCTGCAGAAAAATCAAAAATTGAACTATCATCGAGCCAGCAGACGGAGGTAAATCTACCTTATATAACTGCTGACGCGACTGGTCCAAAGCACTTAGTTGTTAAATTGACACGGGCAAAACTTGAGTCTCTTGTAGAAGATTTAGTTGAGCGATCGCTAGAGCCGCTACGAATCGCCCTTAAAGATGCAGGAAAATCCACGTCAGAGATCGATGAGATTATATTGGTGGGTGGTCAAACTCGTATGCCGATGGTGCAAGACAAGGTCACCGCTTTTTTTGGTAAGGAGCCTCGTAAAGATGTTAATCCCGATGAAGCTGTTGCTGTGGGTGCTGGTCTGCAGGGCGCCGTTTTAGCTGGAGATGTCACCGATGTGCTACTTTTGGATGTCACTCCGCTAAGCTTAGGTATTGAAACAATGGGAGGTGTAGCTACTCCGGTTATTGAGAAAAACACAACGATTCCAACTAAGAAATCACAGATTTTCTCAACTGCTGATGACAACCAAACGGCAGTAACTATCCATGTAGTGCAGGGTGAACGTAAACAGGCCACACAAAATAAATCATTGGGTAGATTTGACCTAGCCGATATTCCACCATCACCCAGAGGAATGCCACAGATTGAGGTAACATTTGACATAGATGCAAATGGTATTTTGAATGTCGGCGCCAAAGATAAAGCCACAGGTAAAGAGCAGTCTATTATTATCAAGGCTTCTTCAGGGCTTTCTGATGATGAAATTGATGCCATGGTAAAAGATGCTGAAGCTAACGCTGCTGAAGATCAAAAATTTGAAGAGTTGGTTCAGGCGCGCAACACTGCTGATGGGCTCGCGCACGCGGCGAAGAAAACGTTGGAAGAGGCAGGTGATAAAGCCACAGATGATGAAAAGGCCTCCATTGAAGCTGGTATCAAGCAAGTAGAGGAAGCGGTTCAGGGCGATGATAAAGAAGCTATTGATCAAGCGGCTAAGGTTTTATCCGAAGCATCATCCAGTCTAGCGCAAAAAATGTACGCTGAGCAGGCGGCAGAGGGCGCTGAGCCCTCCGCAGATCAGGCTCCAGGAGATGAGGCTATGGACGCTGAATTTGAAGAAGTCAAAGACGAAGACGTTAAGGATACAAAGTAGTCGTTCTCTGCTAGTTAAGTAATTGTTAGTTTTAGGCGCGAAGTGATTTTTGGTTAACTTACGAAAATCACGTTCGCGCCTCTCTATTTTGGGTTCGGTCGGTAACTAAAAATAGGTTATCGATATCGCTGGGGAAAAATCAAAGCATGGCAAAACGTGATTTTTATGAAGTTCTTGGTGTTGATAGTAGCGCCTCTGCTCAAGAAGTTAAGAAGGCATTTCGTCGTATTGCGATGAAGTATCATCCGGATCGTAATCCTGATGATAAGGATGCTGATGAGAAATTTAAAGAGGCCCAGGAAGCCTACGAGATTCTCAGCGATGCAGATAAAAAGGCCGCTTATGATCGATATGGTCATGCAGGCGTTGATCAAAATGGTGGTGGTCAGGGCGGAGCAGGATTTAGTGATGTCTTTGGTGATGTTTTCGGCGACATTTTTGGTGGCGGAGGTGGCCGCGGTCGCAGTGGTCCCGCACGTGGATCTGATTTGCGATATGACTTACAGCTTGATTTGGAAGATGCAGTAAAAGGTAAGACCGTTCAAATAGATGTTCCTACTATGACTCATTGCGACTCCTGTGGTGGTTCGGGTGCGCGCAAAGGATCTTCTCCGGTGACGTGCGATACCTGTGGTGGTGTCGGGCAAGTACGTATGTCTCAGGGTTTTTTCTCAGTTCAGCAAGCTTGTCCAAAATGTCGTGGTCGTGGCAAGATAATTTCAGATCCATGCGGTATCTGTCATGGTCAAGGCGTTAGAGAGGAGCGTAAAACACTTTCGGTAAAGATTCCTGCTGGGGTTGATACAGGAGATCGAATTCGCTTATCCGGTAAGGGTGAAGCTGGTCCTCAAGGTGGTCCGGCGGGTGATCTCTATGTCGAGATGCACGTCCGAGAGCATGATATTTTTGTTCGTGATGGTAGTAACCTTCATTGTGAGGTGCCTATTAGTTTTGCTCAGGCGGCTTTAGGTGGTGAACTTGAAGTCCCAACGTTGTCGGGTAAGGTCAAGCTTAAGATTCCTGCTGAGACCCAAAGTAGTAAATTATTTCGTCTGCGTGGAAAAGGAGTAGCGCCTGTTCGTGGTGGTGCTCAGGGAGATTTGTTGTGCAGAGTAGTCGTTGAGACTCCGATTAATTTGAGCCCCGAGCAGCGCGAGATTTTAGAAAAATTTGATAAAAGCCTAGATGGTAAGAGTAAACACTCCCCCCGTAGTAATAACTGGTTTGACGGTGTGAAGACATTTTTTGATAATCTAACAAACTAAGATTTTCTATGGTCAGGCGAGGCCTAACAAAAAACTCAGTTAGATAAGAGGATCCAATATGCTAAGTATAGCCATTACTGGTGCAGCTGGTCGAATGGGTAAAGCCCTAGCTGAGGTAATTTCTGGTACCCCAGGCGTTCGGCTATCAGCGGCCATTGAGCGGCCAGGTAGTGACTTTATTGGTAATGCTGTGGGTCAGGCCTCAGATTTAGACAAGAATGCTGTTCTGATTGTTGGTAACGTGGCGGACGTGGTGGACCTTTTTGATATTCTTATAGACTTTAGTAACCCTGAGTCGACAGTCCAAAATGCAAAAATTTGTGCTGCATATGGTAAACACATGGTAGTTGGAACTACGGGATTAAGCTCCAGTCAAATAGAGCTTGTGACGCTAGCAAGTCAGCAGAGCGCCATCTGTATGGCATCAAACTTTGCGACTGGCGTGAATCTCTGCTTCAAGCTAGCGGAAATTGCCGCCAGTGTATTAGGCGATGATGTCGATATCGAAATTAGCGAGACGCACCATAGACATAAAAAAGATGCTCCATCTGGTACGGCGCTCTCACTTGGTAAGTCCATTGCTGGCGCACTTGGGCGAGACTTTGATGACGTGGCTCAGTATGGAATACCGCGCGAGGTGTCTCAAAGAGATGACACGGCGATAGTTTTTTCTTCTCTCAGAGCAGGAGATGTAATCGGTGACCACACTGTTTTGTTTGCGGCAGAGGGTGAGCGTATCGAAATTACCCATAAAGCATCGAATCGAGCTGCGTTTGCCCGAGGCGCGGTGCGAGCGGCTAAATGGCTCAGTACCAGAGGACCCGGTATGTTTGATATGCAGGATGTTTTAAATCTAAGGTGATGTATTTCTCCGGTCTCTGATGATAATCATATTTTGATTAAAATATCTTCTACAGTCGTGGACAAAATCTAGCCTAATCACTATACTTCCCTCCTAACACCGCGGCAGTAAAAGCGGTCTCGTTCTGAGAGGTTAGAGCACAGAGAATTTTTATTTGAGCGAGATGAGACCCTATGTTTCATCTCGTTTTTCTGCAAACTGCGGAAAAGTCTGTGTTCCACATCAGAGTAAATTTTATTGAGATCCAGTGACTTACTATCATGTGGATGTCAATAAATCGAATGCTAACCATTTAGGAGGTTGTGTGAATTCCCAGAACTGCCGGGAAGCCGTACTTGCGCTTGCAGACGGAACAATTTTCAGAGGAACCGCGATTGGCGCGGATGGTCTGTCTGTTGGTGAAGTTGTTTTTAACACAGCCCTAACAGGCTACCAAGAAATTCTCACTGATCCCTCTTATGCTCGTCAAATTGTTACTCTGACGTACCCTCATATTGGTAATGTCGGTATTAATTCAGAAGATGAAGAGTCTGATAACATCTTCGCTGCTGGATTAGTAATTCGAGATCTGCCGCTTTTAGCCTCCAATTTTCGTAGTCAGAAATCCTTAGATGATTATTTGAAAGAAAAAGGTGTTCTTGGAATAGCCGATATTGATACTCGTAAGCTAACCAGGATCCTACGTCAGACAGGTGCCCAAAGTGGCTGCATTATGGCCGGCGATGTTAGTGATGACATCGCTTTGGCGGCGGCTCGAGGGTTCTTGGGTCTCAAAGGCATGGATTTGGCCAAAGAGGTCACTACCGATCACAATTACAGTTGGGCAGAACATAGTTGGACTCGAGGCTTGGGCCATGCAGCGCAGGATCAAAGTGCCGGCAAATATAAAGTGGTCGCCTATGATTATGGTGTTAAGCGCAATATTCTACGCATGTTAATTGACCGTGATTGTGAGCTCGTAGTAGTGCCAGCTAAGACATCAGCTGAAGATGTACTGGCAATGCAACCTGAGGGTGTTTTTTTATCTAATGGTCCGGGGGATCCAGAACCCTGTGATTATGCTATTGATGCTATCGAGCAGATAGTCGCAACCAATGTACCGGTGTTTGGGATTTGTTTAGGTCATCAACTGTTGGCGTTAGCATCAGGAGCAAAGACGGTAAAAATGAAATTCGGTCATCATGGAGCAAATCATCCCGTTGAAGATATCAAAAATAATGTTGTTATGATTACTAGTCAAAATCATGGGTTTGCTGTTGATGAAAATAGTTTGCCGAGTAATCTAATAGCAACCCATCGGTCTTTATTCGACGGATCCTTACAGGGAATTCAACGAACGGACAGGCCAGCATTTGGATTCCAAGGCCATCCAGAAGCAAGCCCTGGTCCGCATGATGCCGCCCCGCTTTTTAACCACTTTATTGACTTAATGGAAGCTAACCGCAAGGCGTTGGTGGAGTAAACATGCCGAAAAGAACTGACATAAAAAGTATTCTTATTCTTGGCGCAGGGCCTATTATTATTGGTCAGGCATGCGAGTTTGATTATTCAGGCGCTCAGGCGTGTAAAGCATTGAGAGAGGAGGGTTTTAGAGTTATTTTGGTTAACTCAAATCCAGCTACTATCATGACAGATCCGGCTATGGCCGATGCTACCTACATTGAGCCGGTAGAATGGAATACGGTGGCAAAAATTATTGAAGAAGAGCGACCGGACGCACTACTTCCAACCATGGGAGGGCAGACCGCGCTTAATTGTGCCTTAGATCTTTCAAAGCATGGTGTTTTAGAAAAATTTTCAGTGGAGATGATTGGTGCAAATGCTGATGCGATAGATAAAGCTGAAGACAGGGAGCGTTTTGATAAAGCGATGAAATCCATCGGGTTGAGTACGCCAAATTCCGGTATTGCTCATAGTTTTGAAGAAGCTACTCAGGTCGCAGACCGTTTTGGTTTTCCTTGCATTATAAGGCCTTCTTTCACTATGGGTGGTTCTGGTGGTGGAATTGCCTACAATCGCGAAGAATTTGAGACCATTTGTCGTCGAGGCCTAGATCTATCACCTACTAATGAATTGTTAATCGATGAATCTTTGATTGGTTGGAAAGAATTTGAGATGGAGGTGGTCAGAGATCGCAAAGACAACTGTATTATTGTCTGTGCCATTGAAAACCTTGATCCTATGGGTATACATACCGGCGATTCTATAACGGTAGCGCCAGCGCAGACTCTGACAGATAAAGAGTATCAAATAATGCGCAATGCCTCGATTAAGGTATTGCGTGAAATTGGTGTGGAGACCGGCGGATCCAATGTTCAGTTTGCAGTTAATCCTGCGAATGGACAGCTTATTGTGATTGAAATGAATCCCCGAGTTTCACGGTCATCGGCTCTAGCTTCAAAGGCCACGGGTTTCCCAATTGCAAGAATTGCAGCTAAGTTGGCGGTGGGATATACCCTTGATGAATTGCAGAATGAAATTACAGGAGGTGCAACACCAGCCTCGTTTGAACCGAGTATTGATTATGTAGTGACTAAAATTCCGCGCTTTGCTTTTGAAAAATTTAGTCAGGCTGATCAGACCCTAACGACCCAGATGAAATCAGTTGGCGAAGTGATGGCCATTGGTCGTACCTTTCAGGAGTCGATGCAAAAAGCATTGAGAGGCTTAGAGGTGGGCGTATCTGGTTTTGATCCTATTATTGATACCAGCGAAGATGATTTTGCCGCTGTATTATACAATCAGCTTGCCGAAGCTGGGCCAGATAGAATTTGGTACTTGGCCGATGCATTTCGCCAAGGTATGAGTTGTGAAGAGGTCTTCGCTGTTACCAAAATTGACCCTTGGTTTCTGGTACAAATTGAGGACTTGATTAGCGAAGAGAATAAATTAAAAGATTTATCTTTATCTGATGTGGACAAGGCGCTTCTTTATCGTCTTAAGCGAAAGGGTTTTGCTGACCGTCGCCTCGGCGATATTCTTAGTTGTTCTGAGACGGAGGTGCGCGAGCGCCGATATGACTTTAATATGCACCCTGTCTACAAACGTGTTGATACCTGTGCTGCTGAGTTTTCTACAGAAACAGCTTATATGTACTCGACCTATGAAGAAGAGTGTGAGGCACAGCCAAGTAACAGAGATAAAATTTTAGTCCTCGGTGGTGGTCCGAACCGTATTGGTCAAGGAATTGAATTTGACTATTGTTGTGTTCATGCAGCCTTGGCAATGCGTGAGGATGGTTATGAGACCATAATGGTTAATTGCAATCCTGAAACAGTATCCACTGATTATGACACCTCAGATCGTCTTTTCTTTGAACCGGTTACTTTAGAAGATGTGTTGGAGATAGTTCGTCTTGAAAAACCCAAGGGGGTTATTGTTCAGTTTGGTGGACAAACACCACTCAAACTTGCTCGAGCATTGGCTGCTGAAGGTGTCCAGATTATAGGAACGACACCAGATGCTATTGATCGTGCTGAGGATCGTGAAAGATTTCAGCAGATGATTGAAAAGCTTGATTTACTGCAACCGCGCAATGCCACCGCACGAAGTGCCGATGAAGCGGTTGTTTTAGCCAAACAAATTGGTTACCCCTTGGTTGTCAGGCCATCCTATGTTCTTGGAGGGCGGGCTATGGAAATTGTGTATAAAGAAGACGAGCTGCGCCACTATATGAAGACGGCGGTTCAGGTTTCTGATGATTCTCCAGTGTTACTAGACTTTTTCTTACCTAATGCCATTGAGATGGATGTAGATGCAGTGAGTGATGGTGAGCAGGTAGTAATAGGTGGTATTATGCAGCATATTGAGCAAGCTGGAATTCATTCTGGCGACTCTGCGTGCTCATTGCCACCCTACAGCCTAAACGAGAACATTCAAGATCAGATGAGAGATATCTGTAAAAAGATGGCTCTTGAATTAGGTGTTCGCGGTCTAATGAATGTTCAGTTAGCTCTGCAAGATGAAAAAATTTATGTCATCGAAGTTAATCCTCGTGCCTCTCGCACTATTCCTTTTGTTTCTAAATGCATAGGTACATCTTTGGCTAAAATAGCGGCTCGATGTATGGTTGGGCAAACGTTACATGAGCAAGGATTTACACAAGAAATTGTGCCGCCCTATTTTAGTGTCAAAGAGGCCGTTTTCCCATTTAATAAGTTTCCTGGGATTGATCCGATTCTTGGACCAGAAATGAAATCTACCGGTGAAGTTATGGGAGTGGGCACAACCTTTGCTGAAGCCTATGGTAAAGCAGAGCTTGGAGCTAGTGATGAAATTCCCAGTAAAGGCTGCGCTTTTGTCAGTGTTAGAGAGCGCGATAAAGATCAAATTCCTGCGTTAGCAGAGAGCTTAGATGCTCTTGGTTTTGAATTAATTGCTACTAGGGGCACCGCAGCGATCATTGAAGCGTCGGGTTTCAATGTGCAGACAGTAAATAAGGTTAAGGAAGGTCGACCTCATATCGTTGATATGATAAAAAGTGATAAGATCAGTCTTATTATTAATACCACTGAGGGTCGTCAGGCTATTTCAGACTCGGCAACGATTCGGTCCAGTGCAGAGCAAAACCGCGTTTACTATACTACTACTATGGCAGGTGGAAGTGCGGTTTGTGAAGCATTGAAATTTGCCGGTGACATAAAGGTTAGAAGTCTACAGCAGTTGCACAAGGAAATTATCTAATGCAAAAAACAGCAATGACAGTGGCGGGAGAAAATGCTCTTCGTAAAGAGCTTGAACACCTTATAAAGGTAGTGCGGCCTGGTATTGTTGAAGCAATCGCTACCGCAAGGGAACACGGTGATTTGAAAGAAAATGCAGAATACCACGCTGCTCGTGAGCAACAGAGCTTCGCTGAAGGTCGTATTCAGGATATAGAGGCTAAACTATCAAATGCCCAGGTGATTGATATCTCCAATATCCCTCAGGGTGATAGGGTTATTTTCGGTTCCTTAGTTACAATCATTAATGTTGAGACCGATAAGACCACAAGCTACCGCATTGTTGGTGATGATGAAGCCGATGTAAACGCGGGAAAAATCTCTTATCAATCTCCTATTGCTCGAGCGTTAATTAGTAAAGAAATTGGTGATGTGGTCGTCGTCAAGGCACCCAGTGGAGACGTTGAGTATGAGATTGATGATGTTGTATATCAATAGCCCATACTCACAAGCTGGCATCAAGTAAGAAAGCCATTAGGGCTTTTTGGGCGTGAAGTCGATTTTCAGCTTCGTCCCAGACCACAGACACAGACTCGTCTTCTAGTAATTCTGCTGATACTTCTTCTCCGCGGTGGGCTGGTAGGCAATGCATAAATAGCGCGTTATCCTCGGCATGCTCCATCAGGTCATGATTTACTTGGTAGCGAGAAAATCTGCTTAATCGATCGTCCTGCTCGCTCTCTTGTCCCATGGATGTAAATACATCTGTAGTCACTAAATCAGCACCTGTCACCGCTGATACAGGATCTGTTGTAAGTAATACAGAGTCCCCAGCCTCCTCTAATAACGTGCTGTCGGGCTGATAGTCTGCAGGACAAGCAATGTTGAGCCTGAAATTCAGCATGATGGCAGCATTAATCCATGAGTTACACATATTATTGCCATCGCCAATCCAGGCAACTGTTTTTCCGGTTATTGAGCCACGATGTTCAACAAAGGTTTGAATATCTGCTAATAATTGACAGGGATGGTATTGGTCTGTAAGCGCATTGATAACCGGCACTGCAGAATATTTTGCGAATTGTTCAATGTTGTCATGGCCAAAGGTTCTGATCATCACTATGTCCACCATGCGTGAAATTACGCGTGCTGAGTCTTGTATAGGTTCACCACGACCTAATTGAGTGTCTGTTGGCGATAGAAACAGTGAATCCCCTCCCAATTGTGCCATCCCGGCTTCAAAAGAAACTCTGGTTCGAGTAGATGATTTTTCAAAAATCATCGCCAATACCTTGCCCGCAAAAATCGGTTGTTGTGTATTCTCTCGATGTGCAGCTTTCATAGTTATAGCTGACTGGATAATACTATTTAGTTCAGCAGTGCTGAGATCTCGCAAGGTCAAAAAGTGTCTAATGCTCATTGGTTTTTCTCATGTTTAGTCGGTATCAAACTCACGAATTAGGGGGGCTAAAATATCTACAATTAGGTCCGCTTCTTCATCGGTCAGAATAAAAGGAGGCAGTAAGCGGATAACAGAGTCTGCTGTAACATTGATTATTAAGCCTTTGGCCATGGCGGCAGGGAAAAGAGTCTTACATGGTCGATCTAGCTGAATTCCAATCATACAGCCGCGCCCTCTAATATCTAAAACATGACTTGTAGAAGACAATTCTTTTTTCAGATTATCAATGATTCGCTGGCCCACGATCGAGGCTCTGCTGAGCAACCGTTGCTGATCAATAGCCTCAATGGTTGCCAATGCCGCCGCACAGGCCAGGGGATTTCCACCAAAAGTAGACCCATGGTTGCCCGGTTGCATTAACTCAGTTGCCATACCTGCCACAAGGCAGGCACCTATAGGTACCCCATTAGCAAGCCCCTTAGATGTAGTTACAACATCGGGGATGATTTTGCTGTGCTGATAACAGAAATATTCTCCAGTGCGCCCATTACCTGTTTGCACCTCATCCAGCATCATTAGCCAATGATGCTTATTGCAAAATTCTCGAAGTTTAAGAAGGTAGTTTTCAGCTGGAACTCTGACACCACCTTCACCCTGAATTGGTTCCACAAAAATTGCACATATGTTCGGATTATTTGCAGCGATTTTTTCCAAGGTTAGTATGTTATCAAAGGGCGCTCTAATAAATCCCGTCACAAGAGGTTCGAAGCCAGCTTGTACTCGGCGTCCTCCTGATGCGCTTAATGTTGCTAAGGTTCGACCATGAAATGCATTATCCATGACCAGGATAGAGGGAAGTTTAATACCTTTTTGGCGACCAAAAAGTCGTGCAGTCTTAATAGCTGCCTCATTTGCCTCAGCCCCAGAATTGCCAAAAAATACCTTTTTCATGCCAGATAATTGACACAGTTTTTCCGCCAAAGTGTCTTGATTAGGTATGCCAAAGAAGTTTGAGCAATGGATAAGCTTTTCTGACTGGCTAGCAAGCGCTTTACTTACCTCTGGGTGAGAGTGTCCAAGTCCGCATACGGCGATACCAGAAAGGGCATCTAGGTACTTATTTCCATTGTTGTCCCATAGCCATGCTCCTTGGCCATTAATCATAGTGGCAGCTCGTTGGCCGTATGTATTTATTAATGATGAAGTAGTCATTCTTATATCCAAAGCGATATCAAGGCTAGTGCCGTTATGGCTGAAATAGAAAAGGGCAGCTCAGCTGCCCTTTTCTATTTATGACTAAATCATAGCTTGGTTTTGTGGTGTGGGCAAGGTGGTTAATTATGATTATTGGGTACCTATGGCAATCTATCTGCTCAACCTGAGTACCTTTAGGTTATGTTTTAACCAAAATATATTTATAGATATGTGTTACCTCAAGCCCAAAGGGTTTAAAATAGCGTACCAAAGACATTACTTAAATAGGCAAAAACACCATGGATATAATGGAAACAATTCGCGAACAGGTCGAAACTAATGCGGTACTACTTTATATGAAAGGCTCTCCCAACCAACCGCAGTGTGGTTTTTCGTCACAAACCGTGCAGGCGCTGATGGCTTGCGGTCAGCGATTTGCTTATGTTGATATCCTGTCTAATCCTGATATTCGTAGTAACCTTCCAGCCTATGGCAATTGGCCAACATTTCCACAATTATGGGTTTCAGGTGAGTTAATTGGTGGTTGTGATATTGTTACTGAAATGCAAGAAAAAGGAGAACTCAAGGCGTTAATTGATGAGGCTCTTGCAGATAATACTTAATGTTACAAGTACGATATAGGTTTTAATTTACAATTCTGTTGCGATAATGCCATGAGCTTTCCTTGATTTCGAGGAAAACTCATGGCTTGGAAATACGAATATAGTCTCACATCCTTTTATTTCATATTAATTCTATTGCGAATGATAATAATTCTTATTATTGTTGATTTTGATAATAAGATTGATTATCATTACGATGCTCTATGAGATTTGATTGTCTGATTTTACCAAAGCGTACAATCTTTCTCGTTTAAATGAAGCCAATTAGCAACTTTGAACATTGCCTTAGTAAAGCATCTCAGTTTGCTAAAATCTGATTTATAAAGGAAAAGTTATGATTACTAACCCAGTGTTTTCTAAATTACTTATTGCGGTTCTGCTTGCAAGTCTAGTAGGCTGTGGCAGCGGTACTAGCACTCCTCCAGATGCCGATGGTGATGGAGTTGAAGATTCGCTAGATGCCTTCCCAAATGACCCAAATGAAACCGCCGACAGCGATAACGATGGTGTTGGTGATAATGCTGATTTATTCCCTAACGATGCCACTGAAACTGTCGATGCCGATAGTGACGGTGTTGGCGATAATGGTGATAATTGTCCGGCGGTTGAAAATGCCGATCAACTTGATACTGATGCTGATGGAGCGGGCGATATTTGTGATGATGACATGGATGGTGACTCAGTATTAAATGATGATGACAATTGCCCACTGATCGCAAACACAGATCAAGCTGATGCAGATGTAAATGGCTCTGGTGATGCTTGTGATGCAATGCCAACAACCTATACCTATGACAATGCAGTCTTTACCGGATCAGATTCGTCGGTCAGCTACACTGGACAGACAGCGCGTCAAGTACTTATTGGTGACATGGCTTATTACATGGCCAGTGTTTTGGTGGATGATACAGCGACCACGGCAGCTGAAAAAGAAACAGATATGAAATTTTTTGTTTATGGCGCTGATGCAGATGTGACTTCTACACTAATTAGCACATGGATAAAAGATGCTGGAAATGTGTCTCTCAAAGCGTCTGATACCTACGGCGCTATCTCTAACGGGAAAAACTTACACAAGAAAATTGCCGGTGGTTGTGGTGATGGTTGTGGAGAAGAGTCTAAGCTTATTGATGGTGAGTTCTTCGGATGGAGCCATGGAATCGTGCCAGCTAAGCCACTTGATCTTGTGGATCATTGGATTGCCGAGCAAGCGGACCTGGCCTCTGATGGTGTTGCTGTTCAGGTGACCGATGTAACCGGTTCGACTTCCTCAGCCAACGTAAATACCGATGCTCATGGTCGTAATTATCGACAACTTATGCAGAAGTTTTTGATGGGAGCAGTATCTTTTTCCCAAGGCACCAATGACTACTTCAAGACTAACTTTGTTGGAGCTAACTCTGATGGCGTCAATTATGTAGCCGCGCAGGACGGTACCAAAAACTATACCTATGCAGAGCACAAATTTGATGAGGGCTTTGGCTACTATGGTGCTGCGAGAGATGCGCTGGACTATACCGATCTTGAAGCTAGGGCCAAGAGTGGTCGTGATGAATGGAAGAACGGTTATCATGATACCGATGGTGACGGAATGATCGATGTTCGCAGTGAGTACCACTTTGGTCACTCACAGAATTGCGCCAAGCGTGATGTAGGGTCTGCATCTGGCCCAAATCCTACCGACTTCACCACTGAGGTTATGACCGCCATATTGGCTGCTCGACAGATTATTAGTAATGCAGCGAACAAGGCAAACCCTGAGTTGACTGAGACTGAAAACACCAAGTTGCAAGAGCATATCAAAGTCGCTTCTGTTGCTTGGGAAAAGTGCATCGCTGCCACTGCGCTCCACTATGTAAACGATGTTATTGCTGACGTCAGTGAATATAGTAATGGTGCTCCAGCAAGCTTGAGTAATTTTGAAACTGTGGCTAAGCACTGGTCAGAACTCAAGGGTTTTGCGCTTAGTTTACAGTTCAGTCCCGTATCCCCTTTCCGAGATGAATCAGTATCTACGGTTGATCTTGATGATTTGAAAATGGTCATTGAGTTGATCGGTGATGCTCCTGTTCTTGCAGATGGCAGCCAGAATGGTATTGCTGCTAGTGGAGCGGCAGAAGATGCAGTATATGCATACATAGGTAAGCTTACTGAGGCGCGTGCAATACTTCAGAATGCCTATGGTTTCTCCGATGCGAACACACTTGCGTGGTAAATTGTGATTATATGGGTTCTTGTGAGTGATCTGAGAGCCTATAACAAAAGTAATAATATGACTCACATAAAGGTGGGTTGTTCTGGGCTAACTTCGGTTGGCCCTTACTTGTTTAAAGGTATTTAAAAATGAATCGACTGCAATCAGTGTTTCCTCTTTTCCTTCTTGTATTTTTGACCGCTTGTGGTGGTGGCGGTGGGAGTTCAGCGCCTGAAAATCCAGTTCAACCTCCTGCAGATACCACTGCACCAGTCATTACCCTTAATGGTGACAACCCCCAGGAAGTCGAGTTTAATGGGGAATATGTTGAGGCCGGTGCATCAACGGACACTGGGGAGACGGTGGTAATTGATTCCAGTGCAGTGAACACGTCTACTGTTGGCAGTTACGAGGTGACCTACAATGCCAGTGATGCCGCGGGTAACCAAGCGGTTGAGCGAACTAGAACAGTCAACGTTGCTGATAATGGCTCAGGTGACGTCACTGCGCCGGTGATCACGCTGAATGGCGATAATCCACAGACGGTTGAACTTAACAGTATTTATTCAGAAGCAGGTGCTACTACTGAGACCGGAGAACAGGTTGAGATCGATAGCTCTGCGGTTGATACGTCAGTGGTTGGATCTTACGAGGTGATTTATACAGCCACTGATGCGGCCGGTAATACTGCCACACCAGTGGTACGCACTGTCAACGTTGTTGATTCTTCAGCCATCGCTACCAAGTTGTCGGTTTTAACGTCGATTGTCGACCAAATTATCATTCCTAACTACAAAGCTTTAGCTGATGAAACCGCCGATTTTGCTGCCTCTGATGGACCCATGGCGGCATATTGTGACGCATTAGAAACTGATATTGAGACCATAGCATTGGCAGATGCTCGAGACGCATGGAAGTCTGTCATGCACGCGCTGCAGAAAACAGAACTACATATTATTGGGCCTGCTGCAAAGAATAACTCGTCCTTGAGAAATCGAGTCTATTTTTATCAAGAAAAGGACAATTCGGTTGATACCCTGTCCACTTGCGCCACAGATGCGGCTGTGGTTAATGCGAATTCCCAATCGGATTTTCAAGTATCTGCGACACCAAACAACCAGAGAAGCTTGAGTGCAATTGAGTACCTACTATTCAATACTAATCTAGATCATACCTGCTCTTCAAATGTTCCAGCGGTGGCTGATTGGAATGCGCTGTCTGATGTAGAAAGAAAATCTCAGCGTTGTGTGCTCAGTGCGCTTATCGCTGAGGATGTTGCCGTCAATGCTGAACAGATCCATTCTGATTGGGGGCCATATCGCGACAGCTTTGTAAATCCAGATGAAATCGGTACCACTTTTGAACTGATGACAGATGGGCTGTTTTACTTTGAAAAGCATACTAAATCTGCCAAGCTCAACGGCCCTTTAGGGAATGATGTGGTCTGCCCAGACGATCAGTTGACCTGTCCTGATTATATAGAGTCTCCTTACAGTGAGATGTCGCTGGAGCATATCAAGGTGAATACCGAGCAGTTTATGGAAATTTTCTCCAGTGGCCTCGATGAACTCGCCGATGAGATTGCACCGGGATCCTGGTCCAACACCTTCAAAGGGCTGATTAACGACGTTATCGATAAGATCAATACGATTCAAGCGTCAAATCCTAATGATTCTCTGAGTGACCAGGTGGCCAGTATCACATCGACTGATGATAGGGCAGCTTGTGATAGTGCTTATGGAAGTCCAGATACTGAGTCTGAGTTACCGATGTGTAGTCTAGGTGGTTTGGTGAAGAGAGTCACCGACGATTTAAAAATTGATTTTGTTATCTATCTCGGCGTACGTTTGCCCGATAGTGCTGGAGGAGACAACGATTAAAACCTTTCAAAATACACTTGTATATTTGTTTTTTGTGCTCACATCGGTCAGCGCAACGTCGAACGTCCCTGACCCAGTCATCAAAGAGGTATTGATTATTGGTACCAAAGAGGAAAAACAACGCCTGCCAGGATCCGGTATTCAGATTAGTGCAGAGGACTTAAGCAAGCAGAGTTACAGCGACTTAAACCAGATTGTTAGTTCGGTGCCTGGTGTTTACGTGCGAGAAGAAGATGGTTATGGCCTGCGTCCCAATATTGGCATAAGAGGTGCTACATCAGATCGTAGTCAAAAAATTACCCTGATGGAAGATGGTGTTCTGATTGCCCCGGCTCCATATACCGCACCGGCTGCTTACTATATAACCAATGCATCGCGGCTATATGCTTTGGAAGTTCTAAAAGGGCCCTCTGCTATTCAATCAGGACCGCACACTGTGGGTGGCGCTATTAACTTAGTGACCAGGCCTGTTCCCAAGGAGGATTTTAATGAAGTAGATCTTACCTTCGGGTCTGATGGCTATCAAAAGATCGCCGCAACTTCAGCCTATGTAGGCGATAATATTGGTGTTCTTTTAGAAGGACTTAGGTACGGCAGTGACGGATTTAAACAACTTGACGGCGGCGGAAACTCCGGTTTTACACGCAATGATGTCAACATTAAAACACAATGGACACCAGAAACTGACTTGTTACAAACCCTAACGATAAAGTTGGGATTTGCTGATGAGGATGCCAATGAAACCTATTTGGGTCTTACCGATGATGATTTTTTGGTGGCACCAGAAAGACGTTATGCTAGTTCTCAACTGGATCGTTTTCAGTCACAACATCGCCAGCTTCATGTAAGTCACCTACTTTATTTGAAAGATGATTTAGAGCTTAGTACAAAACTATATCGTAATGAGTACCATCGATCTTGGAATAAAATTGGTGGCTTTATAGATGGCCCAAAGCTGCAGGATGTGTTGAGTGAACCTCTCGCCTACACAAGCGCCTACAGAGTTCTGCAAGGATTACAGGATTCAGTTGTGGGTGATTTCACAGATCTTACTATTGACGTTACCGACAATGACCGCGAGTACAGTTCTCAAGGGATTCAATTTGATATCACAAAAAATGCAGATCTTTTTGGCTTTCAGCATAGTGTAAAGTTAGGCCTTCGTTATCATCAGGATGATGTACGACGCCGGCATCAGACCCGTAGTTATCTAATGCGCGCTCAAAACTTGGTGTCTGATGGTATAGCTCGACCTTTGAAAACTAATAATTATGCTCAAACGGATGCCTTTGCTGTTTGGCTTTCGAATGACATTTCTTGGTCCAGCTGGACGCTCAATGTTGGGGTCCGTCATGAAGACATAAGCGGGAGCGTAGATGATAAATTAGCTGGTACATTGCTAGAGAATACTCAATCAATTACTGCGCCAGGGCTGGGGTTACATAAGCAGTTGACAGAGAGTCTTGGTTTTTTAGCTGGCATTTACGTAGGTTTTTCTCCGTCTGGGCCAGGAAAGTCTGGCGCAGAATCTGAAGAAAGTGTGAATGTTGAGTACGGGTTTCGTTATTTAGCCGATGATTTCTCTGGTGAGCTAATTGCATTTAAGAGTGATTATGATAATTTACTGGGACGGTGCAGAGCATCTGACTTTGATTGTCAGGTTGGACAAGAGTTTAGTGGCGGAAACGCTGAAGTGAGTGGCGTTGAGTTGACTGCTCAGGGTCAATACGAATTGAACGATGTGTTTTTATTAACTTCTCAACTCAACTACACCTATTCAGAGTCTGAATTTAAGAGCACTTTTTTCTCGCAGTTCTCCCAATGGGGTCTTGTTAGTAAAGGTGATGAATTACCTTATATTCCAAAGCATACGAGCTCTTTGAAATTCGGCATGGAGAGCGATCAGTGGGGGCTTGATATAGCGGTCAAATATCAACATGGAATGCGCGAAACCCCTGGTTCATTGGTTTCTGGGGAAGGACTACATACTGATAAACTCACCACTATTGATGTTTCTGCGGTCTGGTTTACCAACAAAGACATTGATATAAAATTATTAGTGAGAAATATAACTGATGAGTCTGCAATTGTGTCTCATCGACCTTATGGTGCAAGACCGAACCTCCCGCGGACATTGTTAGCGCAAGTTAAGCTTCGGTTTTAGGGTCTAGGAGAAGATTCTGTTTGAGCTACTAATAACCCCAGCTGAAAAATTCATAGATCCTTCTGAAAGGGTCTATTGGGGATATATGCTAAGCGCGTTGGTTATAGCTTCTTTGGTTGTAACTCGTCAAGAACGGCACTTCAATCCGTTGGATCAGCTGCGCCGGTTGTTTAATCCAGCTTACTGGTTGTCTAGATCAAGTCTCTACGATGTATTTCTATTGATTTTCAACACAGTAATGCGATTGACATTAATCGTTCCATACTTAGGTTCTCATTTGGCCGTTACTGTTTTGGTTGGTGGATTTTTGCAGGAGCATGTAGGGGACGCGCCTGACCTACATTTGGGATGGTTGTGGATTGCACTAATTTTTAGTGTTTCCTTCTTGATCTTAGATGATCTAAGTCGATTCTTGTTGCACTTCTGTATGCATCGTTTTGACATTCTGTGGTATTTTCATAAAACGCACCATAGTGCTACGGTCTTGACCCCCTTAACTATTTTTAGAGTACATCCGGTAGAGCATTTTTTATATTTTAGTCGACGATTAGTGGTTTTCGGATTTGTCACGGGGATATTTATTTGGTTGTTCTCAAATCGACTTTCTGGATTACAAATTTTAGGAGTTGACATGTTTGGGGTGTTGTTCAATTTTGCGGCAGCAAATCTACGTCACTCACACATCTGGATTTCATTCGGCCGTCTAGAAAGAATTTTTATAAGCCCCGCACAACACCAAATCCACCATAGTGTGGGCAGCAGCCACGTGAATCTTGGTAGTATATTCTCATTCTGGGACGGTTTTCTGGGCACTAGAATGTATTCAGGTAAGAAGCGAGACCTAGAGTTCGGCCTAGGTGTTGAAAAGGATCCAAAACAAGACCAATCTAGCAACACCAGTGTCACACGTTCCAACGCTTTAACTTAGTTAGCGAGAATAAGATCAGGAGGGGTTATGCCTACTCTTCCATGGACGTCTAATATCTTCTCTTATAATATTAAAATGGCCTGTTTTTCTATCCTCTAAGTAGTGATCAAGTGCAACTTCGACCATGGGAAATGCCAGTTGAGACCATGGAATTTCCGCTTCATCAAATAAGGCTACCTCAGAGGATTCTGAGGTAGGCCCATACTCTGGTGTCTCTAGTTCAGCCCGATAAAACATGTAAACTTGATTGATTTGTGGAATATCAAATATTGCATAAAGCGCTGGGTTAATGACCTTGGCCAGTGATTCTTCAAAGCATTCTCTTAATGCTCCCTCTAGAGTAGACTCACCATTCTCTAAAAATCCTGCGGGCAGTGTCCAGTAGCCCTCTCGTGGTTGGATCGATCGTTTACACAGCATGATTTTATTATTGTATGTGGGCAATATTCCGGCGATAACGCGAGGATTTTGATAGTGGATTTCACCACATTTATCACACACATAGCGTAACCGGTTGTCTCCGATGGGAATCTTTTGGGTAATCGAATTACCGCAACTAGAACAAAATTTCATTAAATACTCAGTAAATAGGTTTGACTGCGTATAATGCACAAATGCTGACGACTATTGCAAATCACTTTGTAAAATTTCCACTTAAAAAGACTCTACCTGTCGAAGGTCATATGACATCGGCTGCAGTTTTGGTCGTTCTTTGGGGTTCAAACGATGATCCCAAGGTAATTCTTACTCAAAGGTCTGAACATCTTAAATCTCATGCTGGAGAAGTAGCATTTCCTGGCGGTAAATGGGACCCTGAAGATACTGACCTATTGCAAACTGCGCTGAGAGAAACATTTGAAGAAATAGGACTGTCCTCTTCTGCGATAAGACCGATTGCCATGCTGCCCTCTGGGTCGCCACGATTACGCGATATTCAGGTAACACCTTTTGTTGCAATTGCTGATAATAAGCTATTCCTAAAGGCTCAAGAAGACGAGATTGCCGCTATTTTCCATACTCCTCTTAAGGCTTTTATGGATGTTAATTCATATGAATATCATGAGATGAAAGTAGGTAGCGAGTTTGGCGGGGGAATGGTACGCTTTCCATTTCTAATGTTTGAGGGATATAAAATTTGGGGTTTTACATTAAAAGTAATCGTTGATTTGTTGAATTCGACATTGAATGCAGGTATCGACTTAGAGTATCCCTGGGCGGTTAATAAACAAGACTTAGAATAAAGGCGTGTAAAATGATTTATCGAATAGGCAAGGATACTCCACAAATTCATGATAGTGTTTTTGTGGCTAAGAGTGCTGATGTAATGGGAAAAGTGATTCTTAAAGAGCATTCTAGTGTTTGGTTTAATGCGGTAATCCGAGGCGATTGCGATCTTATTGAAGTTGGAAAACGTAGCAATGTCCAAGATGGCGCCGTACTGCATGCAGATCCTGGTCAGCCGTTGAAGATTGGGGAGGATGTGACCATTGGACATCAAGCTATGGTTCATGGGCGAGAGATCGGAGATCGCACGCTAATTGGTATTCAAGCAGTGGTTTTAGATGGAGCGGTCGTCGGTAGTGATTGTCTCATCGCTGCTAATGCACTGGTGAAAGCTGGGGCGATCATTCCAGATGGCTCTATGGTAGTGGGTTCACCAGGAAAGATTATTCGTCAGACCGATGAAAATATGCGTGCTTTCTTTTCGGCAGGTGCGGCAATGTACGTCAAAAAAGCAGCTACCATGACTACTGATTTAGAGGAAGTTGAGCGTTGAGCGCAGAGGATAGAGAAATATCGCCCTGCGTGGCAATTTGTCATCTTAATGAGGACGATATGTGTACCGGTTGTTACAGGATGAGTAGTGAAATCACTGATTGGCGTTTTTTACCGATGGAAAAAAAACGTCAAGTACTGAGTCTTTGTGATGAGCGACGAAAACTACTTGCTTAATTGTAGCTTTCTCAATCCTCGGAAAATTTAATTGGCTTTATGCAGGTCACAGAGACCTTTTTTACCATAGTGTCGGATATTTCCTCGGTTTCAAATCGATAACTATCTAAGACAAAGCTGACATTCCCATCAGGGATGCTTTCGATATGTTCAAAAACTAAACCGTTGAGAGTTTTTGGTCCATTTGTGGGTAGGTCCCACCCTGTAGCTTTATTGATCTCTCTAATAGTCGCGGTACCATCAATGGTATAGCTGCCATCAGTTGTGCGGGTGATTTCGTCATCGTCATCTGCAGTGTTTGTCGTAAAGTCACCTACAATTTCTTCTAGTATATCCTCAAGTGTTACCAGACCTTGCACCTCACCATACTCGTCAACAACAATAGCAAAACGTTTCTTGGTTTTTTTAAAATTCAAGAGTTGATTTGTCAGCGTCGTACTCTCGGGAATAAAGTAGGGATCTTCTGCAAAGTACTGAAGAGCACCATGGGTAATATCATTAGATCGGAAGATTTGATTAGCTTTGCGGCCGTGAAAAACACCTACTATGTTATTTATATCACCCTTGAAAATCGGTTGTCGAGAATACTCAGACCCAAGTATAGCTTTGGTAAGAGAATCAATACTATGTTCTAAATCTAGACCCTGTACTTCGTTTCTGGGGATCATAATGTCCTCAACAGTAACATTTTCCAAGTCAAGGATTCCTTTCAACATACCCTGATGACTGTCAGACAGCTTATGACCGGATAGATCAACAAGAGACTTTAGTTCTTCTGAATCTAGGCCATCATCACGATCTTTTTTAGGATCAAACCCCAGTAGCATAATGACCCCATTGGTCAACTTGTTGATCATCCAAACTAAGGGAGACAAAAGTTGCAAAAGGGGCTTAAGAATATGGCTCGCCTTAAATGCGAACCATTCGGGATTTTGTGCAGCAATGGTTTTGGGTGTAACTTCTGAAAAAACCAGCACCATTATAGTCAGAGAAGCTGTAGCCACCCAAGGAGCAGCTGATTCGCCAACATAAAGTATTGCCAGCATATTAGCAATAATTGCAGCCAAAATATTTACAGCGTTGTTACCGATTAAGATAAGTCCGATCAACTTATCTGGTTTTGCCAGTAGTTTTGCCGCACGCCTCGCTCCTGAACTTCTTTTTCGCTGATGACGTAAGCGATATCTATTAAGGGCCATCATGCCTGTTTCTGATCCTGAAAAGAAAGCTGAAATCAGCAGCAGAACTACAAGAACTAACCAAAGAATTAGGGGGTCTGAACCATCCAAATTTAAACATCCATTACAATTTCAAACGCTTATGTTGTATCACTTGATGGTATTTGGCAACTAGCATTTTCGTAAGAATCACCAAGGATCTAGGCCAGGATAAATTCTAAAACCACTTTGCTACCAACATAGCCCATTAATATCGCAATGAAACCAACCCAGCACCAACTGATTGCCTTGACACCTCTCCAGCCGCGATAATGTCGTCCCCAAAGCAACATGGCATATACGATCCAAGCAACCACGCTTAGAGTGGCTTTGTGTATCAATTTTTGATCAAACATATTTTCATAGAACAAAAACCCACTAACTAATGACAACGTAAGTAAAATTTCACCAGCCCAAATTAGTTCAAATAAAAACGTCTCCATTGTTTGCATGGGAGGAAAAGTTCGCATTAGCCAATTTTGTCGCTTATGTTTTAGATGCCAGTTTTGATAGCCAGTTAGTAATGCGTGCAGTGCGGCAATAGCCAGCAAGCTATAGGCAAGAATAGAGGAAAGCACATGAATTTGAATGTTAGCCGATATCAGCGCTACTGGCTTGGTTCCGGGGATTGTCATTGCCGCTACTAGGCTAAGGGCGGAAAGTGGAAAGAGCACCAAGCACATACTATACAAGTGCTTCCTTTGACCGCTAATAAAAACAATCAAATTAATAATAAATGCAATCAAAACAAATATGTTAAATAAACTCAGATCAAGTCCCTGAGGTGAAATTAGAAGCTGTACAGCCACAGAAGCATGCAGCATGATAGCCGCACCCGTAATTGTTTGAAGGACTAGGGTGCCGGCAAAGGGTTGTTTTAGTAGTTTGGCTAATAGGTAAAAAAAGCCTGCTACATACAAGAAAACCGAAGTGACACCTAATATTGATTGGAGCATGATTTAAATCGATAAATTATGTACATAGAGTGTGGCATATTAGGCGCTTAGGGTGAAGAGAAGTGTGTAATTATTGTTATAATAGTGATTGATAAACATCAATTAGGAATCTGCGTAATGGCCATGTTTGAAAGTTTAAGTGATCGACTCTCTTTGAGTTTAAAGAAAATTTCTGGAAAGGCGAGTCTCAGTGAGAAAAATATACAAGAGACACTGCGTGAAGTGCGTATGGCTTTACTGGAGGCTGATGTTGCCTTATCTGTGGTCAAAACCTTTGTAGAAAAGGTTAAAACCAGAGCTTTGGGTACAGAGGTCGCTAGCAGTCTCAACCCAGGTCAGCAATTTTTAAAAGTTGTACAGGCCGAACTTGAAAGCGTTATGGGCGAAGCGAATGAATCTCTCAATTTAGCCGCACAGCCGCCAGCGGTGGTTTTGATGGCAGGATTACAAGGGGCAGGTAAAACAACCTCGGTGGCAAAGTTAGCACGTTTTTTAACTGAACGTGAAAAGAAAAAAGTTATGGTGGTTTCCGCTGATGTTTATCGTCCAGCAGCAATCGAGCAACTTAAAACATTGGCAGCGGACGTTAATGCTGAATTTTTTCCAAGTGAACCAAGTCAAAAACCTGTGGATATCGTGGCGGCGGCTATAGCGGCGGCTAAGACCCAGTTTTTTGATGTGCTAATTGTTGACACGGCGGGGCGGTTGCATGTTGACGGTGAGATGATGGATGAAATAAAGCAGGTTCATAGAGTAGCTAATCCCATTGAGACGCTATTTGTCATTGATGCCATGATTGGTCAAGATGCAATTAATACTGCACAAGCATTCAACGACTCTTTGCCACTAACAGGTATTATTTTAACTAAAGTTGATGGTGATACTCGAGGTGGAGCAGCACTGTCAGTTCGACAGATCACCGGTAAACCAATTAAATTTATGGGCGTTGGTGAAAAAACTGATGCGCTTGAGCCGTTCCACCCTGAGCGAATTGCGTCCCGAATCTTAGGTATGGGTGACGTAATGTCTCTCATTGAAGATGTTGAGCGTAAGGTAGATAAAAAGAAAGCCGAAAAATTAGCGCAAAAAGTTGTTAAGGGTAAGCGCTTTGATCTGGAGGATTTAAGGGATCAGCTTCAGCAAATGAAGAGTATGGGTGGAATGGCGGGGATGATTGAGAAATTACCGGGTATGGGTAATATGGCGCAAATGGCCCAACAAAATAATGCGAATAGCCAGTTTGATAAGATGGAGTGCATTATTAGCTCCATGACCCCAAAGGAGCGTAAAAACCCCGATATTCTCAATGGTTCTCGAAAACGACGAATTACCGTTGGCTCCGGTACGAGCATACAAGACTTAAATCGTTTGCTTAAACAACACAAGCAAATGGGTAAAATGATGAAAAAAATGAAGGGTAAGGGTATGCAGAATATGATGCGAGGTATGGGCGGTATGATGTCACCTGGTGATGGCGGCTCCCCGGGTGGCTTTCCTAAATTTTGATCCGGTAGAGTTTATTTATAGCGAGGATCAAAAATACCCATCTCTGATGATAATTTTAGTTGAAAATAGTTTCATTTGTCATACTTTTGGCGTACCATACCGCGCCTTTCAGGAGAGTCACGCACTGCTTGCGTAACTCTGTTACAAGCATCGAGTTTGGCGATAATGCCGCTCGAACATAGGATTCAACAGATGGTTACAATTAGATTAGCTCGAGGCGGTGCAAAAAAACGTCCTTTTTACCACATAACGGTTTCTGATTCACGTAAGGCGCGTGATGCTCGATATATTGAGCGTATTGGATTCTTTAATCCGGTTGCTCGTGGCGCTGAAGAGCGTTTGCGTGTGGATCTGGAACGCGCCAGCTATTGGCAGGGCCAAGGTGCACAAGTTAGTGATCGTGTTTCTGCCTTATTAAAAGAGGCTGCTAAGAAAGCGGCTTAGTATTGAGATCATCCTATGATTAGCGATGATAGTGTTCCCGAAATGCTTATCGTCGGACGAATAACAACAGTGTTCGGTGTTCGTGGATGGCTAAAGGTTTTCTCATACACTGAAGATATTGAAGCGCTTCTTGACTATCAGCCTTGGTGGATTGATACAGCAAGTGGTTTGCAGCAAGTTACAGCAGACGATTTTAAGCGGCATGGTGATGGACTAATAGTTCATTTCAAAGATATAGATGATAGAGATGTCGCCAAAGCGTGGTGTCAGAAAGATGTATTGGTGCAAAAGACTGTGCTGCCGTCACTAAAGGTAGATGACTATTATTGGTATCAATTAGTTGGGCTTAATGTCTTTAATGAATATCAAGGAGAGCAAGCTCGGTTGGGGACAGTAAACTCTCTGCTAGAGACAGGTGCCAATGACGTTCTGCTAGTGAAAGGCGATGGAGATAGTGTAGATCGAAATGAGCGCTTGATTCCTTACTCTGATGAATTTGTGATCAAAGTGGACATTGTCCAACAAAAGATCATCGTGTCATGGGACCCGGAATTTTAACTCACCAAGGTACCTTGTATAGGCGTAGATTAATGAAAGTTGCCGTTATTACCTTGTTTCCGGAGATGTTGACGTCAATTACTGAGCACGGTGTCAGTGGTAGAGCGGTAAATAATAAGTTAGTGGATGTCAGTTGTTTTAATCCAAGAGATTACACTGAGGATAAGCATCGAACGGTAGATGACCGTCCGTATGGTGGTGGGCCGGGCATGGTTATGATGGTTGCTCCACTGGAAAAAGCAGTATCAGCGGCACGACAATGGATCGGCGAACAGCAGACGTTAATTGTGTATTTGTCGCCACAAGGGTCGCTTTTCAACCAGACCGCGGTTAGTAGATTTGCCTCGCTCGATAATCTAATTTTGATTGCTGGGCGGTATGAAGGAATTGATGAGCGAGTCATAAGCAGACTTGTAGATGAGGAATGGTCAATTGGTGACTATGTCCTTAGCGGTGGGGAACTTCCCGCAATGGTCCTTTTGGATGCTGTTATAAGACAACTACCGGGAGCTTTAGGTAATGAGGATTCTGCAAATCAAGATTCTTTTGCAGATGGTTTGTTAGATTATCCTCATTACACGCGACCAGAAAGTTTTGCCGGAGACAGAGTTCCTGAGGTACTGCTCTGTGGGGACCATAAAAAAATTAAACGCTGGCGTTTGCAACAGTCGTTGTTGCGTACTCAGCAAAGAAGACCACGTTTACTGGATGATCTGGTGCTCAATAAAGAGCAAAAGATTTTACTCAAGGAAGTGAGTGTTGCGCTGGCAGATGATGACAAAGGATAGTGTTCATCCTCTCTGTACAGAGCTCTAAATCAGGTGGATTTCCACCAACCAATGAAAATTGAGGAGCAAGAAATGACAAATAAAACATCGATAATTGCGGCGATTGAAAAAGAACAAATGAGCAAAGAAATTCCTGATTTCAGCCCTGGTGATACGGTAGTTGTTCAGGTGAAGGTAAAGGAAGGTACTCGTGAGCGGCTTCAGGCTTTTGAGGGTGTTGTTTTAGCCAAGCGTAATCGTCAGTTAAATTCTGCATTCACAGTAAGAAAAATATCAAATGGTATTGGAGTAGAACGTACTTTCCAGACTTACAGTCCTTTAGTTGATAGTATTGAAGTTAAGCGTCGTGGCGCAGTGCGTCGAGCTAAGCTCTATTACTTGCGTGATCGTTCAGGAAGGTCTGCTCGTATTAAGGAAAAGTTGGGTTAAGCTGAGCAGCTTAATTAGTAGCAAAAGGCGACTTGTTTAAGTCGCCTTTTTTGTGCAACAACTAAAACTGCGATCAATATCGCCGGTTAGATTTAGTCAATGTGCTGTATTGCGCTCTGAATCGGTATATGATGCCTTTATCATAAAGAGTAATGGCTTTTTTATTGTTACCAATACACACTTTTATAAATAAAAGACGTTTATCGTGAATATTTTAATTGTAGATGATCATGATTTTGTTTGTCTTGGCCTCAAGGCAACGCTTCTTGCTAAATTCACTGATGCTGAAGTTAGTCTGGCGAATAATGTTGATTCAGCACTGATCCTTTTATCTTCTCAAGATTTTGATTTAGCTATTGTCGATTTATTTATGCCTGGCGGTAAAGGTGGCTTCAGTTTTATTGAGGAGGTCAGTCATAGCTATGAAAAACTACCTATTATAGTGTTGTCTGCGTCCGAAAATCCGGCTCATATTCGCCAAAGTATTGATACTGGAGCTATGGGATTTATGTCAAAATCCGACCCTCAATATGTCCTATTTGAGGCTATTTTGACGGTGTTAGATGGTAATATTTTTATACCTAAATCTCTTGCTGGCTCGTTACCTGATGCTGATCGAAAACATAATGAATTTGCACTAAATGGCCAGAGTATCACTGAAGCGTTGACGATTCGACAATTAGATATTTTATGCTGCGTTGCAAAAGGTTTATCTAATAAGCTTATTGCCAGAGAATTAGATCTCTCTGAAAATACTGTTAAAGTTCATGTAAGTGCTATCCTTCGTATCTTGCAGGTCACTAATCGCACGCAAGCAGGTTTACTAGGCCAGGCGTTAGTCGAACCTAAATTAGCTATAGATAATGATAGACCTGAGAGGTGATGGAGCTTATCGGTTGAGCAACTTTTTTAAAAATATTATCCCCATCAAGTTTAAAGCGCTCGGTAGTATTTATTCTAGAATGCTTATCACTGTGGTTATTCCGTTCCTTATTTTTTCTTTTTCAGCACTTTACTATATGTTGGAAAATCAAAATGAAGAGCTAAGTGAAGTCAAAAATTTATTAGGAGATCTTGCTGCAGATCAATTTGTAAAACGTGGTTTTGAGGCTTTGTATCTAGAGGATCAGGCAATGTTAGATGAGGAGATTGAGCATATGCGATCCTTTGTTGGCGTCGATGGATTAATTATTTATAACGTATTGTCGGACAAAATTTATACCTTTGGTTATGTTGATTATGACGTCACACAATTGCCAACTAAATTACCCAGCCAGTCCATGAGTGACTTTATTGCTCGGTTAAAGCCATTGAGTCATCAAAACTATAAGATTTCTTCTGACAGTCAACAGTTCATTTTTCGTCAGATCCGAATACCTCCAGGCTCCCAATATTATTCCTCACGTCAAGATCTTGTTGGATGGGTGATGGTGGCGATGAGCAACAATATGATGATGGGTCGCCGAGATGAAAAGATATTTTTGATCTTGATGGTAGTGGGATTTTTAATATTTTTTGCGGGTTCTTTGTCGGTTATTTATGCACGTAAAATTTCCCAGTCTATTATAGATCTTAATACTCGAGTGGATGATATGGCTCTGGGTAATGTTGATGATTTAGCCAAAGAGGTAGGTCCAAATGAAATACAGCAGTTAGCCAGAGGGATTAATCGACTAGCTATTACCATTCGGGATGCTAATCTTTTGACTCAGAGTGAGATTGCACGCGCAACCTCGCAGTTGCATGCTACGTTAAATGAACTAGAGGAGGTAGCTAAGGGGCAAAATCAGTTTCTGGCTAGAATGAGTCATGAATTACGAACTCCATTGACAGCTGTAATTGGTTTTTCTCGTCTGGTTGCATCGGAAGAAAGTACCGTCAAACGTAGTGAATATCTAGATGTTGTTGAGGTATCTTCCACTATGCTGCTAACCATGATTGATGACATTTTAGAATTTTCTAAGGCTCAAAGCGCCGGATTTACCTTAGAAAAAATTAATTTTGACATAAGGAAATGGTTGGTGGATGTCATGGCTATTCATCGAAAAAGTGCCGAGGATAAAAACCTTAAGCTACACCATGAAATTAACGGATCACTGCCTCAGCTTGTGCGCGGAGACCCTGTCCGCTTGGCGCAAATCATATCAAATTTAGTGAGTAATGCGATCAAATTTACTGAGGAAGGTGTTGTATCTGTCAATATCGAAATGGACTCATCCCCTGAAAACTTCAATATTCTGCACTGTACAGTGAAAGACTGTGGAAAAGGTATTGCAATTGAGCAACAAGAGGCATTATTTGAACCATTTACCCAAGAGAATGAAGCGATTAACCGACTTTATGGTGGAGCCGGTTTAGGTCTGTCAATATGTAAGAAGTTAGTTAATATAATGGATGGAGACATCTCTTTACACAGTATTATCGGGCAGGGAACAGATATCAGTTTTAATTGCAGACTCTATGAGCCCTTTGGTGAACGTTTATTGCAAGCAGAGTCTGATACGGGGTCTATAGTTAGTGAAATACTTACCGGAGTTAAAATACTGGTCGCGGAAGATAATCTTTTTTCGCAGAAGCTCATTGTAAAATTACTTGAAGGCTATGGCGCAGAATGCTCTGTGGTAAACAATGGTCTTGAGGCGATTGAAATTGTCCGTATGCTGGATGTCGATTTAGTTCTAATGGACGTGCATATGCCCGTCGTTGATGGCATAGAAGCCTGTGCTTCAATTGTTAATCAGTCCCCTGACAGTCCCCCAGTATTGGGTTTAACGGCTGATATTACTGGTGATGCAGAAAATAATATGATTGAAGCAGGTGCTCAACTAGTACTTAGAAAACCATTAAACGAAACAGCTTTAATCAATGCTATCTTGTCGACCATGGAGAGAAAATCTCAAGTTTTAGAGCCTTCACAGGACGGGCTGCTTTCTTCAATTATTCCGGTAGCTGAACTTAAAGAGGCTCTTGAGCAAAATTTAAACGACTTAGAAGAGCATCTTGATGATGCTAGTGATGTGGATTTTCAGAATGTATTACATAATCTATTAGGCTTGTCTGGATTGTATGGTATGGCTGAATTTAGACAGCTTATTTTGTCTTTTAAAGCATCCTACGGCATTCAGAGTACTAAGGAAAGTAAGCGCCTTCTGCAAGTGATCAGGCAAAATTTAGAAGAGAATTTAATCGTGGAAAAATCTTCTCACTGATAATTTCTTTTACTCGCCAAGCAATAAGGCATAGAATCACTCTACCTTTGCTTTGAATCTGCTTTTCCAATAGCGGCCCTGCTAACAAAGTTAATCCCTACTAACAATGATTACCTAAAAAATGAATCAAGACCCTTTTGAAGAGAGAGAAGCGACTAAATACGAAAAGCCAATACCCAGTAGAGAATTCATACTTGATTTTCTCGCTGATAGTATTGGCCCTCTGACCCACGCAGAAATATGTTCGGCTTTAGGTTTAACTGATGAACAGCAAATAGAAGCCATGCGTCGGCGTTTACGTGCTATGGAAAGAGATGGTCAGGTAGCTAGAAATAGACGTGAAAGCTACGGTACTTTAGACAAACTTAATCTTGTTAAAGGCCGTGTTATTGGCCATCCAGAGGGTTACGGATTTATAAACCCAATGCAAGGCGATAGTGATGATATCTATCTCTCTAGTAGTCAAATGCGGCGAGTGTTTGACGGCGATATTGTGCTTGTCCGTATCGCTGGTTGGGATCGAAGAGGAAGACCTGAAGGGCGTTTGGTTGACGTTGTACAGCGCAATACATCGCAGTTAGTGGGACGATATTTTAATGAAAGTGGTATTAATTTTGTGCGGGCGGACAATCCTAGAATTAGCCAAGATATCTTGATTCCTAATGATCGAGTGGGAAAAGCCAAAGCTGGACAAATTGTAGTAGTAGATGTTTTAGAACCACCCTCGAGACATTCTCTACCGGTTGGGGCAGTCAGTGAAATTTTAGGTGATCACTTAGATCCTGGTTTAGAAGTTGATATGTCCATACGTAACTATGGTATCCCCCATCAATGGAATGAGCTGGTTCTTGCTCAGACCGCAGCTATTCCAGAAAAGGTAACTGATATAGAGTATCGGGTGGACCTAAGGTCTACGCCGTTAATAACCATCGATGGTGAAGATGCTAGAGACTTTGATGACGCTGTTTTTTGTGAAGCTAAAGTTGGTGGCGGTTGGCGTTTAATTGTTGCCATCGCAGATGTATCTCACTACGTAAGTGTAGGGTCCGCTTTAGATAGTGAAGCTTTTGACCGTGGAAATTCGGTTTACTTCCCTAACCATGTGGTACCGATGCTGCCTGAGAAGTTGTCTAATGGACTCTGTTCATTGAACCCTCATGAGGACAGACTTTGCATGGTCTGTGACATGCAGATTAGCGCTGAAGGCAATATAACTGGCTATCAATTTTGTGAAGCTGTTATGCATTCTCATGCCCGTATGACCTATACCCAGGTTGCTCAAATTATTAGTCAGCGTAAGGATGAGCCTCATTCGGGAATCCGAAAACAATTTGCCTCCATTGTGCCTCATATTGATGATCTTAATGACTTGTATGAGGTATTGATTAAACGAAGATTTAAGCGTGGAGCCATTGATTTTGATTCTCAAGAAACACGTATATTGTTTGACAGCCAACGAAAGATTAGTCAAATTATCCCTGTTGAGCGAACTACTGCTCACCGGCTTATCGAAGAATGTATGCTCTGTGCCAATGTATGCTCTGCGGTTTTTTTAGAAAAGGTCAACATCCCTGCATTATATCGTGTACACGTGGGACCAAGTGAGGACCGTTTGGGGTCCGTGCGAGAATTTCTAGCTGAATTAGGGATTGGTTTAGGGGGCGGAGATGAGCCTGAACCTGAGGATTACCAACGTGTGTTGAGGGCTGTTAAACATCGAGATGATGCGTCGATAATTCAATCAGTAATGCTGCGGTCTATGAGTCAAGCGGTATATCAGCCAGAAAATTTGGGTCATTTTGGATTGGCATTTGATGCCTATAGTCACTTTACTTCGCCGATTAGACGCTATGCAGATTTACTCGTTCATCGGGCGATTCGAAGTCTTATTCGTATGGACAAAAAAAATCCTAATGTATATCGTGTTAAGGGCAGTTCCTTACTCTCAAAGGCTAAAATTTACCCCTACGAAATAGAGCATCTAGCTGTTGTTGGAGAGCATTTGTCTGTGACCGAGCGACGTGCAGACGATGCCACCAGAGATGTGGTTAACTGGTTAAAATGCGAATATTTGTTAAGTCGAGTGGGAGACCAGTATACCGGTGTAGTTAGTGCCGTGACTGGGTTCGGTCTGTTCGTTATGTTAGATGATCTTCATGTTGAGGGGCTGATCCACGTTACCGGATTGCCAAAAGACTATTATCACCACGAAGCCTCACAGCACCGTATGGTGGGAGAGCGTAGTGGCCGTATTTTTAGATTAGGCCAAAAACTGAGGGTTAATCTAGTAAGAGTTAACTTAGAGGAGCGGAAAATTGACTTTGAATTGATTGATGATGCCGCCCAAGATAGCCCGCGTCCGAGCAAAGGCAAGAATTCAACGAAAGTTAAGGTGTCTAGTAAAGCCAATGCATTAGCAGAAGGCTATACGAAAAAGCGCAAATCAAGGAGTAAGAGTGGGTCTGTAAGTACCGCAGAAAAACCGTCTAAAAAGCGCAGAACCAAAGCGAATGCTGGAAAAACCAATCCAACTAAAACCAGAGTTGGCTCTTCTATAGCTCTAAAGGCGCAAAAAAAGAAAAAGCCAAAACGCTAACTCAGTTCAAGGTTGGTTTTCTAGCTATTTCTTTATATACAGTGGTAAAAGTCTATTGAGAATATCGCCGATATGTTCTAAAAACAGCGTTCCCATTTTACTGTTATAAAAGTCTGGACTGGGATTCCCTAAAGCTAAAATACCAAGCTTAGTGGTTTTTCCCAAGAGAATGGCCGCCACTGAGCCGATATTATCTTGGGCCTTGCCGAATAAAAAGATATTTTCTTCATTGCGCAGAGTGCCGCAAACAGGAGCGGTAGCATTGATAATATTGGGTACCTGTTCTGTTGCATCTTCAAGTGAGGTTACTCTAGCCATGCTGTTTTCTAAACAATTTTTATTTCCAAAAAGACTGACCGAAAAAGATGAAACGCCAAAATCTGTGCCAAGGCTATCATAAAGCGCCTCGACAACCGAAGCTAAAGAGTTAGTATCTAGCAAGTTCACTACTAAGCGCCGGGTTTTGTCAAACATCAGTTCGTTATCTTTTGCGATAACAACCAGACTATCAAGTTGGTGCACAAGTAGAGCGTTTCGCTCCCGAAGTGCAGCCAGCTGTCGCTCAACCAAGGATACAGCCCCTCCAGGTTTGTGGTTGACAATCATGGTTTCCAAAATGTCTAGATTTTCATCTAAAAAAGTTGGATGGTCTCGCAAAAATCCTCGGACCTGCTTAATACTCACGTCAGTTTTTATTTCTTTACTCATAATTTAATGCGTCCATGAAAGCTAGTGGTGGCAGAGCCTTGCATAATAAGCGGATGTCCTTCTCCTGGCCACTGTATAATTAAGTTGCCTCCGGTGAGTTGCACTTGAACTGGAGATTCTGCAAGGCCTTGGTCAATCGCTGCAACAACTGCGGCACAGGCGCCAGACCCGCAGGCTCGTGTCTCACCAGCGCCGCGTTCATGTACACGCAACACGAGAGTGTGCCGATTCAGTATCTCAGCAAATCCTACATTAACTTTGTTAGGAAACTGAGAGTGGTTCTCTAGCTGAGGTCCAAGAGTATTTACCGGCGCACTTTGTACTTCATTGACAAATAGAATTACGTGGGGGTTTCCCATGGAAACAGCTGAAAATGAGACAGGCTCGCCATGTAGGTCGACTGTGTAGCGACGATCTCGATGTGCTGTTTCAAAAGGGAGATCTGAAGGCTCTAAACTTGGTATGCCCATGTCAACAGTAACGTTTGATTCGTCGATAATGTTTAGCGTGAGTGTACGATTTTGAGTTGTAACACGAAGAGAGGATTTCCCTGACAGCTGACGATCGCGAATAAACCGCGCCAAACAGCGAGCGCCGTTACCGCACTGCTCCACTTCGCTCCCATCACTATTGAATATGCGATACTCAAAATCAACGTTACTCTGTTTCGGAGGCTCAACCAATAACACTTGGTCACAGCCAATACCTAAATGGCGATCAGAAAGTCTTTTTATTATTGCCGTCGACAGCGTAACGTTCTTGGTTACTCCATCAATAACAACAAAGTCATTTCCAAGGCCATGCATTTTCGTAAAGTGTAATACCATGCGATTATTTGACAATTTGGCGGCTATTGCTCCGGCAAAAGGTGCTCTCCTTTAATTAGCTCTGCAAGCGTTTCCCGTTGTCGAATAACAAAGGCACTGTCTCCGTTTACCATTATCTCTGCCACTCGAGGTCGACTGTTGTAATTTGAGCTCATAACGAAGCCATAAGCGCCCGCCGAAAAAAGGCACAAACAATCACCCTCATTTACGGTAAGTTGTCGTGACTTTGCTAAAAAGTCTCCGCTTTCGCAGACTGGACCCACCACATCATAGGTTTTCTCCTGTTGGTTGACATGAGTTCCTACATTTTGAACATCCATCCATGCTTGATAAAGAGAAGGTCTGAGCATGTCATTCATTGCGGCATCGACTACTGCAAAATTTTTGTGTTCGGTCACTTTTAGATAGACCACTTCGGTCAACAAAACACCGGCATTTGCTGTCATAGAGCGCCCAGGCTCAACTATTAATGTCTCGCTACGACCTTCAAGAAGCGGCAGTATGGCCCGCATATATTGGTCTACAGATTGAATTTCTTCGTTTTGATAGCGCACTCCTAGACCGCCGCCTATATCTAAGTGGTTAAGTGTAATGCCTTGTTCGTTCAGAGTGTCTGCAAGTACCAAAAGTCGTTTCATGGTATCGACAAAGGGACTTTTTTCAGTGATCTGTGAACCTATGTGGCAGTCTAAACCGACGATATCAATATGCGACATGCTTGCTGCATCCCGGTAGACATCAATAGCTCGATTAATATCAATGCCAAATTTATCTTCTTTTAAGCCTGTGGATATGTACGGATGCGTTTTTGCATTAACATCAGGGTTTACTCGGATTGAGACTGGCGCTTTGAGGCCTTTTTGCTCTGCAATCCTATTCAGTAAACCTAGCTCAGATTCTGATTCTACATTGAAGCAATGAATACCCACATCTAGAGCACGAGACATTTCATCAGCTGTTTTTCCCAGACCAGAAAAAACAATTTTGGAGGGATTACCTCCAGCTATTAGAACCCTCTCTAGCTCGCCAATTGATACTATGTCAAAACCCGAGCCAAGCTTAGCCAATGATTGTAATACGGCAATATTAGAGTTTGACTTGACTGCATAACAGACCAGATGTGGATGGCTTTTTAGCGCATTTGCATAGGCCTTATAGTTAAGTTCAAGTGCAGTTTTACTGTAGACATAGCAGGGTGTGCCAAACTTGTCAGCTATAGATTGGAGGCAAACTTTTTCCATTAAAAGCTGGCCGTTATCTCGATGAATTGTACTGTGCATAAGTGTTTATTTTTCGTTTATTTGCGGGGTAATTACATAGGTTTCAGAAGCGTCTTCTGGTAGATACAAGTCGCCGCTGTTTCCACATCCAGTTAGCGAACCAAGGCATAGAATTATTACTATTCCGGTTAATTGTACTTTCATAATGAAACTCCACTGTTCTGATTATTTAGTATAACGGTAGTGGCAGATTACCCCCAAACATTTATACTAATGGTTCATAACTTAATTAACGATATTTAGGGCCCTGTGATATGAATGAAGCAGAATTTAGCCAACTTGTTGATGATGTGATGTTTTCGATTGAAGAAAGTATTGATGACAGTGGCGCGAACATCGACTATGAAAATACCGGTGGCCTGCTTACCTTGACCTGTGACATAAACGGTTCTCAAATTATCTTGTCACGTCAATCAGCATTAAAAGAAATATGGTTAGCGGCAGTGTCTGGTGGATTTCACTTCACATTGCAAGGTGATGATCCTAAACGTTGGTGTAATACCGTTAGTGGGCAATTACTAACTACCATGTTAGCAGACGCCTGCATGGCTCAGGCCAATGAACAGGTCGATTTCGCATTTTAACTAGCGCAAACTTATTTTATGTAGGGCTCTTGCTCCAGCGGCTTGCACCTGAGTAGGGGCCGTCCCTCCAATATGGTTTCGCGCAGAGACTGACCCTTCTAAGGTGAGAATTGAAAATACATCCTCAGTGATATGATCTGAGAATGATCTTAGCTCATCAATGGACATTTCTGACAAATCTTTGTCTACCTTGATTCCATAGGCCACTGAGTTACCAACAATTTCATGAGCGTCACGAAAAGTCACACCTTTGCCGACTAGATAGTCCGCTAAATCTGTTGCTGTGGAGAATCCACGCTTAGCGGCATCATACATTGCAGGTTTGTTGGCTTTAATAGCGGGGATCATGTCTGCAAAGGCGCGTAGGCAGTCAGATACAGTATCCACCGTATCAAAAAGCGGCTCTTTGTCCTCTTGATTATCTTTATTATAAGCTAAAGGTTGCGACTTCATTAGCGTGAGTAGCGAGAAAAGATTCCCATTAACTCTACCAGTTTTACCGCGCACTAGTTCGGGTACATCCGGATTTTTCTTTTGAGGCATAATGGAGGACCCAGTACAAAAACGATCAGGTAACTCAACGAACTGGAACTGAGCAGATGTCCAGAGTATTAACTCTTCTGACATTCTGGACATATGAGTGAGCAATAGGCTTGCAAAAGCACAAAATTCAATAGCAAAGTCTCTGTCGCTAACAGAATCTAGTGAGTTTTCTGTTGGTTTGTCAAACCCTAAAGCGGTTGCGGTGAACATCCTGTCAATAGGATAGCTCGTACCTGCTAGGGCCGCAGCACCTAAGGGACTTTGGTTCATTCGGGCTCTACAATCCATAAGACGCCCATAGTCACGTTCTAGCATTTCATTCCACGCCAGTAGATGATGTCCAAAAGTCACTGGCTGAGCAGTTTGTAAGTGGGTAAAGCCCGGCATAATCGCATCGCTTTGAGAAATTGCCAATTTGATCATAGCCGTTTGGAGTGTCTTTATACGCTCGGCAATTACGTCAATTTGATCGCGTAGCCAGAGACGAATATCCGTGGCTACCTGATCATTTCGAGATCTTCCGGTATGCAATTTTTTCCCAATAATGCCTATATCTTTGGTAAGTGCTGATTCAATATTCATATGCACATCTTCAAGTGCTACCGACCAATCAAATTGATTATTAGCAATGTCTTTCTTAATGGACTCTAGCCCGGCAATGATACGCAATGAATCATCTTCAGAGATAACACCAACACGAGCTAGCATAGTAGCGTGAGCGACTGAACCCTGTATATCTTGGATATACAGGCGCTGATCGAAAGAGACAGACGCGGTGAAACGTGCAACAAAGTCATCGACTGGCTCGTTAAATCTGCCACCCCATGCCTGATTGGTTTTAGCGTTGTTGGATTGATCTGGAGAGCCTGGTTTAGATGTACTCATAGCTTGCTTTGCCTAATTAGACGCTTAAGAGTGCTAATTATAGCTAAACATTAGTCCAATAAGGTAAATCTTCAACCTAACTAGTTTTAAAAATAGTATTTACTGGCTTTATTTAGGCGTGCAGCCTGTAAATTTGTGCCGTTGTCTGACAAAAGCGAACAAATCGTCGATAATGGCACCCACTTTTTAATATGGAAAACCTACGTGATAGACATACTTCGGATAGCAACGCGAAAAAGCCCCTTGGCTCTGTGGCAGGCTGAATTTGTTAGGCAGCAAATATTGCGACATCACCCTAAGCTGAGAGTAGAGCTAGTTGCTATGACAACCAAAGGTGATAAGTTGTTGGATACGCCCTTGGCTAAGGTAGGCGGTAAAGGTTTGTTTGTTAAGGAGCTTGAGACTGCCATGTTGGAAAATACTGCAGATATAGCAGTTCACTCGATGAAGGATGTTCCAATGGAATTTCCTTCAGGTCTATGTCTCTCCGTTATTTGTAAGCGGGAGGATCCTTCAGATGCTTTTGTATCTAATCATTTTAGTTGTTTAGAAGATCTGCCGGATAACGCTATTATTGGAAGTTCTAGCTTGCGTCGTAAATGCCTGCTGCGTGCAGCATTTCCGAGGCTGGAGATAAAGGAACTTCGCGGCAACGTGAATACTCGTTTGTCTAAACTTGATGCAGGACATTATGATGCGATCATATTAGCTTCCGCTGGACTAATGCGATTAGGTATGGGCGATCGCATTGCGCAAAGACTCGATGTTGATCTCTCTCTACCTGCGGGTGGTCAGGGTGCCGTTGGGATTGAATGCCGTAGCGATGATAAGGTGATTCAAGATCTTATTGCACCCTTACACCATGTGCCATCTGCAATCTGTGTTCGCGCCGAGCGGGCTGCTAACCGGTATCTCCAAGGAGGTTGTCAAGTGCCTATCGCCTGTTATGCAACACTTGAGGGGAGCATTGTGCACTTAAATGCATTGGTGGGAAGTATTGATGGTCGGCAGATGTTGCGAGCCTACGGCCAAGGGAGTGAGGACAATCCAGAGGCTCTAGGTATTAGTGTTGCAGAAGATCTTTTGGTTCAAGGTGCAGGTGCGCTTTTGGCTGAGATTTATAATGGATAGGCGTCTTTTTGGTAAAAATGTATTAGTAATTCGTTCGCACCGTGAAAATGACGAATTAATGGCGTTGCTAGAAAAGTCCCAGGCAAAAATCGTTTACACGCCTGTAATTGATATTCAAAAAGTTGCTGATAATCATAAGTTAAGGGATCAGATTCTTGCTTTTGACCAGATCAATATTGCTATTTTCGTTAGTGTCCATGCAGTAACCATAGGCTTAGACTGGTTAGACAGCTATTGGCCTATGTTACCTCAGGGCTTAACCTATTTCTCTATCGGTAGGCAAACGTCTAAGATCTTAAAAGATTACGTCTCCTGTATTGTTTCTCCCACTACAAATGCAACCTCAGAGGGACTTCTAGCGTTACCACAGTTGCAGAAAATTAATGGACAAAACGTAGTCATTTTTCGAGGATCCGCTGGGCGTGAAACGATTAAAGATGTGCTTACTGCTCGCGGCGCAACGGTGGAATATTGTGATGTGTACCGTCGAGTGGTTAATCCTCAGCAGGTCAGTTTGGCACAACAGCAGATGCACAACATTGATGCTCTTGTTGCACACAGTGGCGAATTATTGCAAGCCATCGGACCTTTAACTATGCTGCGATCCTCTGTGCATGAGAAACCTTTTACAGTGATAGTACCAAGTCAGAGAATTGCGGAAATTGCCTATGATTTGGGGTATGGTTTAGTAAAGGTAGCGGATAATGCATTACCCGAATCTATGTTTGCTGCTTTGGTTGACTGTCTTTAAAGGAGTCATGGGCTTTACAGTGAGCATAAAGGGCTTTTGATATGTGTAATACGGGAAGATAAAAAATGTCAAAAATAGGTGGAGAAGATTCAGTACTCTCAAGCTTAGAACTAGAGGCAATGGCGAAAGATCGTTTGTCATCCAAGGAGAAACCAACCTCATCATCAGGTGATGTTCCCGAACGTAGGCGCAACCGTTTTACTCCTGTGTTGCGCGTTTTGGTGGGTATAACATTAGTGACCGCTCTGATTTGGTTGGGCCTGCAGCTGTGGCAAGATAGGCAGCAACAGCTTTTACAACTTACTTTATTGAACACCGATGTGGATGAGCAACTTAAACGCGCCAATAAGATAACTTTGCTAGTGACCAAAAATGAAATAGAGCTAGCTCGGCAGTCTGAATTATTAATTCAGCGAATTAATGCCTTACAATTACAGTTGAACACTCAAGGGGCAAGACTCAGCGAACTATCATCAACCACTCGCAGTGAATGGTATCTTTCTGAGGCGATTTATTTGGCACGATTGGCTCGGCAGCGTTTGCAAACTGAGCGCAGTACTAAAAATCCCTTGGTACTTTTGCAGGAAGTTGATGCCATTCTCAACGACTTAAGCAATATGGATGTATTAGCTGTCCGCGCGGTAGTGGCCACTGATATTACAGCTTTAAGATTATCCGGTGACATTGATTTAGAGGGTTTGATTTTAGAAATTAATGCGTTAATGGAAAATATTGATCAATTAACTCTGATCGATTTTTCACAGACTACTATACTGGAAAATATACCCTCTAACCCTCAATCCATGCAGATAAATGTTGTACCGAAGGAACTTCCAGAGCGTTGGTCGGATCTTACTGAACAGTTTTTGGCTACCCTCAGTCGACTCGTCAGAGTTAAACAACGTGTCGCACCTATTGAACCTGTATTGACTGTCAAAGAGGAGGTTATAGTAAGAAATAATTTAAGACTATTGTTACAACAAGCGGCCAATGCTGTTCTTAGAGAGCAGCAGGGGATTTTTGATGTAAGTCTTGAAAATGCCCAGCAATGGCTGGGTCAATATTTCCAAATGAACAGCGTCACCACCTCGGTTCAAGAGCGGTTAGCCAGTTTGCGAAAAACAGATGTAATTCAACAGTTACCCAACATTGATGCCTCTGTCAATGCCCTAGAGACATTTATGATTGTTCGGCAGAATCGCTTACTACAGGAAGTGGTGGAAGATAAATCTATCGGCGAAACGGTGATTGTGCCATGAGGCGATTACTTATTCTTTTGGTGGGATCCTTGCTTGCGGGTGCATTCAGTCTTTGGTTTTTACAGCAAGAGAGTGGCTATATTTTATTTAGTTTCAATCAAACCACGGTAGAAATGACAATTTGGGTAGGTTTGTTTTTATATTTTCTTTCAACCTCTGTGATTATATGGCTATTTTTAACAGGTAAATGGCTACTCGCTGCAGGTGGATTCAAACAATGGTGGGTGAGGCGAGATAATCAAAGATATGTTAACAAAACGATGCAAGGACTCGTTTTATTTGCTGATGAGGACTGGCAAAAAGCCACGGATATTCTTGCTGATTCAGCGCTAAAATCTACTATGCCGGACGTAAATTTGTTGTTTGCCGCCAAAGCGGCTGCTGAAAATCATCAATTACAAAAAGCAGAGGAATTATTGATACGCTTAAAAACGGACTATCCTAACGCTAATTTGTTAGTTGATAAAACTTTCGCTCAAATGTTAGTACGTGAGAGAAAATATGATCAGGCTCTTGATATCTTGCAGCCTTTAAATATTAAAAAGCCAAGTGATAGCGGAGTTCTTAGGCTATTAGTTGAAATCTATAGTGTGACCGAAAATTGGTCAAAATTAAAAAATTTACTCGCTGATGTGCGCCGCTTTAAGGCCATTAATAAGATAGATCTTGATGCTCTTGAACTCGAAGTTTACATAAAATTTTTTCAGAAATTTCAATTAACAGCTGGCTTTACAGATCAAGAGCAACGTGACCAAATTGGAGATTTATGGGAATTAATACCTCGAAAGTTACGAGTAAATACCGATCTTTTATGTGCATATTTTGATGTATTACAGCAGGTTAATGAGCAAGATAAACTTGCTGACTTACTTTGTAAAAGTATTGCTAATCAATGGAACATCGAGTTAGTCAGACGTCTAGGAGAAATTACCACTAAGATCCCAGAGAAGTATTTGATGACAGTTGAAAAATGGATTCTACATCACCCACAAGATGCTATCTTACTAACAACGGCAGGTAATATTTGTTGCCAGCTACAATTTTGGGGCAAGGCGCAGAGCTATTTTTCTAGCGCCATGGCACTGCAGGCCACTCCCGGTTTGTATTTAAAATTAGCTGATGTTTTGACTCAGATGGGTGACTTTATGGGCAGCCAGACTATGTGTAGAGAAGGGTTATTGTTGGCTAATAATAAAAGCTAGCCCTCCACTTTTAGCCGCCAATTTGCTATTAGGGCTCTGTCTCTTTACCGACACAACCCTGACGTGATTTTTAGTCTTTGGGTATGGGAAAGCCGCGATCTCGCATCATCCCAATAAATTAAAACCGGTTGCCTATCAGGCGCTTTAACAAAGTTGGAGTTATTAGCGCTAAGTACAGTAGTCTTGCCATCAATGGTTGAATGACTCCTATATGAGGTTGCCCATGTGCAGGATCGCTCACCTTTGCGAGTAAAAGGATCTAGATACCATAACCCAATGCTGGTTTCTGTGGACTTGTCACTTACCTCCCAGACGGACACATCAGGATGAAAAACGGTTATGTTGCCCTCGGCCACTGATGTAAAACAGAAGTTGAACAGCTCACCATGGACATAGAACATAGCCTCGGTTAATTTTTCTAACTGTAAATATTGTTTTACTTCGTCAGAATCCAGAGCGACATGTAGTTTGGGGACCTTCTCAGTATAAAAACCATAATCCCAAGGTTCAATGGTCATGCCAGGGTTGTCCGTGTCAGCAACCTCTTTGACTAGTCTAGCAACGGCCGCGAGCCAAATTGATTCTAAGAGAGCCATGGCATTTTCAGGATTTTGTGCCACTCGATCCTCTAATCGCCACTGAGCATAATTGTCATACCCTAATAATCCAACACGTTCATGGCGCAACTGAAGTATTTCACTGATCAATGCGTTATTGTCGTACTTATCGCCATTGTCACCTCGACTATAGTAGGCCGACCATACCTGTTTACGTAATTCCCTATTTTCTGAAAAGGTTAAAAAGGGTGCCGTTGAAGATCTAGTATTAGTCACTGCATATTCACCCGGGCAACCACGATCGACAACTGTAAGTGATGCCGCAGCTACGTATTATTCCGGTAATCCTGCTGTTTGCGACTACTTAAAATAAACTACATAGTTTTCTTCATCTGCCAAAGCATTATTACTAAACTGAATGTTCAGTTGAGCAAGGCGCTGATTGATGTCGGCGTAACGTTGTTTTGCGATCACGTCAAGGGTGGCGCCATTGCGCACAAAACGATGATACGTCAGTTCGGTTAAACGCCGTTGATCTGCCCTTAAATCCGCTGAATCGGACCTTTCATAGACTGCTTAAATAAAGCTTTGTTCTGATTTATTTAAGACGAAAACTGATTGAGTATGGGTGCCATTTCTTACTGAATCTCTCTACACTCAGGAGACGAGAGGTTTGGTGACCAGATACCATAAATATGCGATCAAGCACTGCCCCTGTGCACTCTAGTGCGACAATAGAATTCTCAAAGGTTGGTGCTGCAGTTTGCTTGGCAATGGCCTCAATTTCGGCTACATTTTTTTAAATGCCCATTCTAAGCGAAGGTTTCAATGCGCCTTCGGTACTTTTTTCAAAGGCCGGCACTCCCTGATAAGGGCCACTCCAATCAACCACTAAGGAATTAGTTTCCAGATCTTCGGTTTTATTACCTATTTTTGCGGTACTGGGGGTGCAGCCAAAGGTTAGTGTCGACACTGATGAGACGAGTATTAAGGATCGTTTTATTGTTTTAATTAATGTTTACTTATGCTTATTTTTCTTTGCTAGGGTATATCAAAGACACCAATTTATATCATATTCTATAGGGTTCGAAAGCTTTTTTACTGCACTAATGCAAGGTTAGATCCGCTTTTTTTTCAGGTCCCGGATTATAAATCGCGACGGATGCATAGCTTTCCTTAACTCTCGTTCTAGGGGAGCCAATTCATGGCTAATGTCTGCGGCCAAGAGTTCTGCGGTGAGTGGGGCATAACCCAGGCCGCGTGATCCCATGCCACAATTTATAAATAGATTTGGATGATATGTGCCCATCTGAAGCGAGTCCTTTCGGGCATCTGTGCGCAGAAAATCAAAATCAGATAGCATGCTTTCTAGGACTGGAACTGGACCGACGATTGGCAAATAGTCTCTGGTTGTGCAACGAAAGTTAGCGCGACCCCTAATATTACTTGGCTCTACAATCTTAGCGTCTGAGGATCTAAGGATGGCACCTATTGCGCTATCGGTGCTATTGATCTTACTGAGATTAGTTTGGTGGTCGGCAGGCCTCACTTTCTTATCATGGACATTGACGTTATAGGATGCTCCCAGACCATGAAATCCGTTTTTGGCCGGCACAATATAGCCTTCACCACATATCACTGTTGCTAGATTTTGACTCTGTTTAGTTGCAGGAAATTCTGTTATCTGTCCTCTAAGTTTGTTAATTCCTAGAAAGTTAGTCTGTTCAAAATTCTCACAGTCATGTGCATTAGCTATTACTACGGCATCTGACATCATTGTTGCTGATCCAGCGCCCGTAAAAAGTGACCACTGTTGGGTTTGTTGGTTCCACTCAATCTGGCTTATGTTTTCTTGAATTATTGAGATGTTGTGGTCTTTCAGCAGTTTTTGGCATACCAGTGAGGGTGATAGCCAGCCCAATGTAGGAAAAAATAAGCCGTGGGACGCGTTAAGAGATATTCCTGAGTAAAATGCTATTTCTCGTTGATGGACTAGTTCTACAAACGCTGGGGTTGTAGAAAACTTCTCGGCAATTTGAGAAAAATATTCGTCCGAAGTACCACTTTTAGGTAACACTAATACACCGCACTGCTGGCCAAAGCCTTGGTCCCAAAAAGGCTTATAAAATCGCGCTGCATACATGATTGCATGAAGATTAATACGGGGTAGGGTGTTTTCTTGTGTGGACAATTTAGGATAGATTATGGCTTGTGGGTTACCGGACCCCTCTTGGCCAGCAGTAGCATGTCTATCAACAACAGTAACCCTATACCCGCGTTTAGATAATGCAGCTGCGGTGGTGCAGCCACTGATACCAGCACCAATAATTGTGATTTTAGCTTGCTTATCTAAGGTTATATTGTTGCGTTTGTTTAGATGCCATTGATTGGCCCCTTTGGAGGCTGGTTCACGACACCTTTGAGTGGTCTGAAACTGCGCGGATAAGATCTGATATTGACGGCCAGAGCTATCCTCAATACTAATCTTAAATCCAGCATTCTCTAGTTCATTGGTTACGTTAGAAGCGACGCCATAGGTACTCAAGGTAGCATTTTCTGCAGACAAGCTAGCAATTACTTGAGGTATTTTAGCGTCCCACAGAGAAGATTGTTCCTGTACAAGGAAGTGGTTCAAAAACCATGCATTGATGCCTTTTTTACGGTGAAGACGGTATTCTGAACAGTTACTCTCGGCCAGCGCAGTTAATTGCTCTTGGACACTACCCTGCATTAAACAAAGTTTGATTCTACCATTACCGATGTCAATATTATGAAACCCTTGAATGGCAGCGGGATACTTCTCTAGAAGTTCTTGGTACAAGGTGCTCAGAGATGGCGAAAGATCAGCAAATTGCTCTAGGTCAGTCTTACAAAAAGGCATTGACTCTACAGAAAAATAATAAAGAGTGGCACTTTTAGGTGCGGTTTTTAGCCAGAGTTCACAGCAGCTGAGAAAGTTGACACCGGTACCGAAGCCAATTTCGCCAAGACTAAAGCTATTACTCTCGCCCAGGGACTGCCATCTGTGTAATAACTTGTTGGGGCTGAGAAAAGCCTCATAATGGCCTTTTAAAATATCTTTTGAGGGACTGTATTCACTTTGAAATTCACTGGAATAAGGAACGCCGAGGCGCCATTCAAATTTTGCGGTGTCAAGCATCATACTAGGAGGCCAAATTCAGCTAATATTTGGTCGCACCACTGGTTAATGTGGAGATCGGTTAGGTCAAGCTGATTCTCATCATCTAATGGCAAGCCGACAAACATTGATTTATCTTGAGTCAGTGCGGCTGAAGATTCAAATTCATACCCCTGGTTTGGCCATAAGCCAACGGTTTTGGCTCCTTGAGCGATAACTTTGACCCATAGATACCCCAATGCGTCTTGAAACCATTCTGGATAACCTATTTGATCTCCAAGACCATAAAGCGCCACTTTGGAGTCGGTTAATGAAATGTTGTCCATTTCATCCCAGTTAGACTCCCAGTCTTCCTGAAGTTCGCCAAAGTCCCAGGTCGGTATACCGAGGATCAGGTACTTATACTGTGTCATCTGATGCACGGACTGATCACTAATATCATGCATTTGGACACTGTTTTCACCAAGCTTAATATTAATCGCATCACGAATTTTTTCACCTGCCATTTCTGTATAGCAAGTGGTGCTGCCGTAGAACAAGCCGATTTTTGCTGTCATTCTGTATCTATCTCAAAAGTGGTTAACAGGTTGAACGATTAAAAGAGTAGAGTGATGATAACCTACCATTTAGTCATCAGGAAAAAGGGTTTTACTTTTAGTCACGTTTTAGCCCACCTGTATGATTTTAAAAAAGGTAAATTTTATCGACCTATTAGTATTAAATGCTGCCTAAAAAGCCGATTTTTTTCCATGCTTCGTAGGCCACAATAGCGACAGTATTTGATAGATTTAAGCTACGGCTAGAGGGTTGCATCGGGAGACGTAAAACATTTTTCATACCAACAGAATTGCGAATGCTCTCAGGTAGTCCGCGGGTTTCCGGTCCAAACAATAGGGTGTCATTAGGTTGATATACAACCGAGGAATAATCCACCTGTCCCTTGGTACTCAATGCGTATATATTGGTGGGTCTAACAGTAGCAAGATAAGTAGCCCAATCAGCATGAATGCACAGATCTTGAAACTCTCTATAGTCTAATCCTGCGCGTCTTAATTTTTTATTGTCTAAATCAAAGCCAAGCGGTTCAATCAGATGAAGACGGAACCCGGTGTTGGCACAGAGTCTGATAATATTCCCAGTGTTGGGAGGTATTTCAGGTTGATAGAGGACGATGTCAAGCATAGGATTTGCTCTACTGTTTTAGATGAAATGTAAACTCTATTGTTGTCGTGGTAGTATACCTTGTATTAAAAGAGGCTATTATTTAAAAGTGCTTCACAATCGTGTTTTTTGCGATAAGTAGTCAAACAAGCAGTCACATAAATAGACAGTCAATTGTATGGAATGTTAAACGACAGGAGATGAATATGAAGAATTTCGATAAGCAACTTACAATAGAAACCCTAAACAAAATTATGGAGTTAGAACTATCTGGCGTCGTGCGCTATACCCATTATTCACTCATGGTTTATGGCTATAACCGTATTCCTATTGTTTCTTGGTTAAAAGAAAATGCTCAGGAAGGGCTTGATCACGCAACCAAGGCTGGGGAGCTTGTTACGATGCTGGGGGGACACCCTTCTTTGAAAATAGGGTCGCTTCTTGAAACTGAACAGCATGATATTGGCGATATTTTGCGCGAAAGTCTTGAGCACGAGGCAAAAACCGCTGCTGTTTACTATGAATTACTAGCCCTGGTAGACGGAGCCTCTGTTGTTTTAGAGGAATATGCTCGAGAGATGATCCATCTTGAAGAGATGCATCTAGATGAAGTCAATAAAATGTTACGTGCACCTGGTGATCTTGAGCCTTTCAAAGCGTAGTGGCTGCTCAAAGACTTTAGTCACAGACACTACATCCTGCGCACTGTCTTCTGGTACGACGGCAATACTTTTGTGTTTTTAAAGCAGGATTACGTTTAATGTTTGAGTGGGCATTACAGAGCTCTCAAAGGTTAGGTATGACTTTGTTGTATTTAATCTTCTAAATCAATTATGCCAAAAAGAGGAGTAGAACAATGCGTATGAATCAAAATGTGAGAAAATTAATAGCGGTGCGGACAAAACAACCGCTATCGTTGGTGGCTGCAATGGCTATAGGTGTCATGGCAATGGTTTCCGGGATAGTTTCAGCAGAACGTGATACCTCTAGAGATCAATACCGTCATCCAGCGCAAACGCTATCTTTTTTTGGAATTTCTCCGAAAATGGATGTCTTGGAGATTGCTCCTGGTGGTGGCTGGTACACAGAGTTTTTGGCCAATTATATTACCGGGGATCTGCTGGCAGCTCATTACGATCCGAATTCCAAAGTGGCCTATTATCAGAAATCTCAAGCCCGTTTTATGAGCAAGATATCTGCCGATGCGCAATTATATGGCAATGTCAAAATGCACATATTTGATGCGGGTGCAAAAGTACTCGATGTTGAAGATAATGCAGTTGATGCAGCGGTGACGTTTCGAAATGTTCATAATTGGATGGGGTCTGGTACAGAGGCTTCATCTTTTGAGTTGTTTTTTAGTGCTTTAAAACCAGGCGGTGTATTAGGTGTTGTAGAGCATAGAGCCCCAGTGGGGACAGACAAAGCAACAATGCAAAAAAGCGGTTATATGACACAAGATTATGTTATTGAGCTTGCGGTTAAGGCGGGTTTTATCTTTGAAGAATCCTCCGAAATTAATGCGAACAAAAATGACACTGCAGACCACCCCAAAGGGGTCTGGACGTTACCTCCTAGTTTGCGGTTGGGGGATCAAGATCGTGAGCGCTATTTGGCTATTGGTGAGAGTGACCGAATGACATTGCGGTTTAGAAAACCAAGCTAGTGATTGAAATCCCATCGGCTAGATTAACGCAGGGTGCACTCCGGGGAATTGTGGAGGAGTATATTCTACGTGAGGGAACTGACTACGGTGCTTTGGAGATTACTTTGCAGAGTAAAATTGAACAGGTTATGTTGCAGTTAGAAAAGAGAGAGGTGGTTATTACATTTGACCCGCTTACCGAAAACTGCACGCTCCTTACATCTAATCAGTTCAACAGACTGTCTAGTGAGCATCGCATTACTGAACAAAGCAACACAGATGCTTAAGTCTGGGTTGGTCAGAGATGCGGAGTTCTCGTCTTTGATGGAGAAGGTTCAGGCTGCGCCTCAAATCCTTGTTGGCTTTAGTGGTGGTCTTGACTCAACAGTTTTGTTGCACTGGCTGCACACTTTTATTGCCAAAGACAGGCTAACCGCTATTCATGTCAATCATGGCTTGTCTGCGCATGCTAAGGAATGGGAGACCCATGCTATACAGTTTTGTGCGGCACTTGGCGTGACTTGTCACTGTGAGTCTGTTCGCATCCTTTCCAATGGTGGTGGTATCGAAGATGGCGCGCGGCGAGCACGATATGCAGTTTTTGAGCAGCGCTTGGTGGTCGGAGGAGTTTTATTGTTAGGCCATCATCAAGATGATCAGAGTGAAACTATGCTGTACCGTTTGATGAGAAGTGCAGGGCCCAAGGGGCTTTCAGGTATGCCTGTGACCCGTGCTCTGGGGTGTGGACACTTGTATAGACCCTTATTGTCAGTCTCTAAGCTGGAATTGACACAGTATGCCGTTCAAGAGAGTCTCACCTTTGTAGAAGATAATAGTAATAGTAGTGATATGTATGATCGTAATTTTCTGCGTCATCGCATTATTCCGATACTTGCGCAACGATGGCCTGATTATCGTCAAAGATTGACAGGTGCCGCTGCAATAAACCTTGATGCTCAAGAGCTCTGTCGATCTCTAGCGCTCGAAGACCTTCAGTCACTTCAGGTGCGAAAGGAGCGGGGAGGACTGTCCTTATCGCTAGCCTGTTTTAACGAATTAACAGCGGTAAGACAGAGGAATGTGCTGCGTTATTGGAAACTATCCAACGAACACAGTGGCCCTAACGCGAAGATTATTGCTGAAGTTTTATTATCAGTGATTAATGCGAAAATAGACGCTAACCCAAAAGTTGTTTATCAAGACACTGAGTATCGACGTTTTTCTAATCGTTTGTATATGTTAGATGCGCATCGATTTAGTCATGCTCAGACACAAGCAATGGATGATTTTGATTGGTGTCATGAAGATGTAGTTGATGTGGGAGGTCATATGCAGCTTGCAGCTGCATCATCCTTGGGATCAGGATTACGAGTACCCCCAACACGGATGTTCACTGTGCGTTTGAGAAAAGGCGGTGAAACGTGCCATCCAGTTGGACGAACTCATTCTAACAGTCTAAAAAAATGCCTCCAGGAGTTTGGAGTAGAACCTTGGTGGCGAGACAAAATTCCTTTGATTTTTGTTGGTCAGGAGCTTGTAGCTGTTGCAGATCTTTGGGTTTGTGAAGGTTGGCAAGCTAAGATCGATGAATTGGGTGTTAAAATCCACTGGCAAGACAACTCTTAGTAGAATCGCTTGTGCCTTTCTGTTAATCTGTTCTACCATCTTGACCTTGGTGGGTAATTGCACGTTTCGTTGCTGAAAGACCTCCAAAAGATAATAATCTCTCTTAATTTCTGATCTGTGCAGGGCACTTATGACGCGTTTTATTTTTGTAACTGGCGGTGTTGTTTCTTCTCTAGGGAAGGGCATTGCAGCTGCATCCCTTGGTGCTGTGTTAGAGGCCAGAGGCCTTAATGTAACGATGCTTAAACTTGATCCATATCTTAATGTTGATCCTGGTACGATGAGTCCTCACCAGCATGGAGAAGTATATGTAACTGAGGATGGTGCGGAGACTGATCTTGATTTGGGTCACTATGAGCGTTTTTTACGTTCCAAGATGACACAGAACAATAATTTTACAACGGGCCAAGTGTACGAAACCATCCTAAGACGAGAGCGTCGTGGAGACTTCTTAGGTGGGACTGTGCAGGTGATTCCTCATGTCACAGACGAAATAAAACGGCGTATCCATGTCGGCGCAGGGAATCATGATATTGCCGTTGTTGAAATTGGTGGCACCGTAGGTGATATCGAATCCCAACCATTTTTAGAGGCTGTCCGCCAATTGCGCGGTGAACTGGGGTTTCAAAACTCACTGCTAATTCATCTAACGTTAGTACCATACATTGCCACTGCCGGTGAAACTAAAACTAAGCCTACTCAACATTCGGTAAAAGAGATGCGATCTTTGGGATTGCAGCCTGATGTGCTCCTGTGTCGCTCTGAAGTAGAGCTTGAGGAAGATCAGCGCAAAAAGATTTCTTTGTTTACCAATGTTGAAGAACGGGCCGTGGTCCCTGTCATGGATGCCGCAACTGTATATAAAATTCCCAGAATGCTTCATGAGTGGGGTCTTGATCAGTTTGTATTAGACCGTTTTAACATTGATAAGCCTGAAGCTGATTTAAAGCAGTGGGATATTGTTGTTGAAAATCAAATGACATCAGACCATGAAGTTACTGTTGCTATGGTCGGGAAATATATGGATCTTTTAGATGCATACAAGTCGTTGACAGAAGCTCTTGTTCACGCAGGTATCCACAACAAGACAAAGGTTAAAATTCGTTATATTGATTCTGAAAAACTCGAGGTTAATAAGAGTTTGTTGGATGATGTTGATGCTATTTTAGTGCCCGGCGGTTTTGGTGCTCGTGGTATTGAGGGTAAGATTTTCGCGGTTAAGATGGCTCGTGAAAATAATATTCCATATTTGGGTATATGTTTGGGTATGCAGATTGCCGTCATTGAATATGCTAGAAATGTGTGTGGCTTAGAGACTGCAAACAGTACCGAATTCGATGGAAGAACGAATTATCCAGTAGTCGGACTAATCGAAGAATGGATAGATCAAGCCGGTAATGTAGAGCAGCGCAGTGAAGATTCTGACCTTGGCGGGACCATGCGTCTAGGCGCTCAGATATGCCACCTTATTCAAGGCTCAAAAGCACATGCAATCTATGGTGATGTAGAAATTAAAGAGCGTCATCGTCATCGCTTTGAGGTCAATAATAATTTTCTTCCACAATTAAAGGATGCTGGTCTGGTGGTAGGTGGTCTGTCTTTTGATAGAACCTTGGTTGAAACTGTGGAATTACCTAATCATCGTTGGTTTTTCGCCAGTCAGTTCCACCCTGAATTTACCTCAACTCCAAGAGATGGACACCCGTTGTTTGAAAGTTTTGTTCATGCTGCTGCGGTTTATCAGCATGAAAAACAAAATAAAGGACTTACCCCATGACATCTAAAGTGATTTCAGTTGGTAGGCTAGATATTAGTAATCAGGCTCCCTTGACGCTATTTGGTGGTATGAATGTGCTTGAGTCTAGAGATATGGCGATGGCAATTGCTGAAACCTATGTCAAGATAACTCAAAAGCTAGATATTCCCTATGTGTTTAAGGCATCGTTTGATAAAGCAAACCGTTCGTCTATTCATTCTTTCCGAGGGCCGGGGTTAGATGAAGGCCTCAAGATTCTCGCTGAAATAAAATCTACCTTTCAGATCCCGATAATTACCGATGTTCATGAAACGCATCAAGCACTGCCAGTATCTGAGGTTTGTGACATTATTCAGTTGCCAGCTTTTCTTGCTCGTCAAACGGATCTTGTTACGGCTATGGCCGCCACTAATGCGGTTATAAATATCAAAAAACCACAATTCTTGAGTCCTGCTCAGATGGGAAATATTGTTGATAAATTTCGTGAGTGTGGAAACGAGAAAATTATGCTTTGCGAGCGTGGAACCTGTATGGGTTATGACAACTTAGTTGTCGATATGTTGGGATTTCGTACCATGAAAGAAGTTAGTGGAGGTCTACCTCTGATCTTCGATGTGACCCATGCATTGCAATGTAGGGATCCTATGGGTGCTGCCTCTGGCGGTCGCCGACACCAAGTTGCTGAATTAGGGCGTGCTGGAATAGCGGTTGGTATTGCCGGTTTGTTCCTAGAAGCTCACCCTAATCCAAAACAAGCTAGATGTGATGGTCCCAGTGCGCTACCTCTTGACAAGTTAGAGCCTTTTTTAGCGCAAATGAAAGCTTTTGATGATCTATTAAAATCGCAGCGCGAGCTCGGCATCGAATAAGCGCTAACATCAGTCTGTTTAAGAGCCTATAAAAGTATAATATTGAATCTGAATGTTACAAAAACTTAACTTTAATGGAGATAAGACCCTATGACTAGTATTGCCGATATTCGCGCCTTTGAAGTGTTGGATTCAAGAGGAAACCCGACGGTACAGGCCGATGTAATATTAGACAGTGGTGTCGTTGGTACCGCTTGCTCACCTTCAGGGGCTTCAACTGGTTCTCGAGAAGCCCTTGAGTTAAGAGATGGCGATAAAAATCGGTATCTTGGAAAAGGCGTATTAACGGCAGTTAACAATATAAATACCACGATTAAACATCTTCTTGTGGGCACCTCGGCGGCGGATCAGCGTAGTTTAGACCAATTGATGATCGACGCAGATGGTACTGACAATAAAGCAGTATTAGGTGCTAATGCAATATTAGCTGTTTCCTTGGCAGCTGCTAAGGCCACGGCTCAGGAATTGGGTATTCCTCTTTATCAGCATATAGCTGATATAAATGGCACGCCAGGTGTGTACAGTATGCCAGTACCTATGATGAATATTATCAATGGCGGAGAGCATGCTGATAATAATGTTGATATTCAAGAGTTCATGGTTCAACCAGTATCCGCCACAAGTTTTACCGAGGCACTTCAAGTTGGCGCCGAGATATTTCATTCTCTGAAGAAAGTGCTTAGCAGCAAAGGGCTTAATACGGCCGTTGGTGATGAAGGTGGTTTTGCTCCTAGTCTTGCGTCCAATGCCGATGCCTTGGCTGTCATAAAAGAAGCTACTGAAGCCGCGGGCTATGAGTTGGGTAAAGATGTAACCCTAGCCTTAGATTGTGCTGCCTCTGAATTTTATAAAAATGGGCAATATGATTTATCTGGTGAAGGGAAGATTTACAGCGCTGAGGGGTTTAGTGATTTCTTGTCAGACTTATGTGATCAATATCCTATTATTTCCATCGAAGATGGCCAAGACGAGTCAGACTGGGACGGCTGGAAATATCAGACTGAAAAGCTTGGTGATCGCGTACAGTTGGTAGGGGATGATTTGTTTGTGACTAACACCACAATTTTGAGCCGTGGTATTGAAATGGGTGTGGCTAACTCTATTTTAATTAAGTTTAATCAAATTGGCACCCTATCAGAAACGCTTGATGCGATATCAATGGCAAAGGCTGCAGGCTATAGCGTTGTTATCTCGCATCGCTCTGGGGAAACTGAGGATACTACTATTGCTGATTTAGCTGTAGCTACTGCAGCGGGACAGATAAAAACAGGATCTTTGTGTCGCTCAGATCGCGTCGCTAAATATAATCGTTTGCTTAGAATAGAAGCTGAATTAGGTAATCAAATAGCTCCCTACAAAGGTCGTTTAGAGTTTAAATACTAAACGCATAGAGTAAAAAACGTCACTATGGCGACATGATATAGGATGTCATTATGCGTTGGTTAGTTATTCTTTTGGTGTTCTTGTTATTTGCGTTGCAAACTCGATTGTGGGTTGGGGAAGGCAGCCTTGCGCATAAATCTGAGTTAAATCGTGAACTGGCAGCGCAAAAAGTTGAAAATAAGCGATTGCGCCAACGTAACGAGTTGCTTGCTAGAGATGTCCAGAGTTTGAAAACTAATCTTGACGCCATTGAAGAGAAAGCAAGACAGGACCTTGGGATGATTAAACAGAATGAGGTTTTCTATTTCGTTACTGATGATGCAGCTCCTATAAAAGACCAAATGATCACATCAGAGGTTTCTCCTTGAGTCGATGCATGCAAAAGTATTGGAGTATTGTACCAGCAGCTGGCACTGGCCAGCGATTTGGTGGAGAAGTGCCAAAACAGTTTCAACTGCTCAATGCCAAGCCCTTAGCACAGCATACTCTGACAGCCTTATTAAGCCTTCCCGTGATCCAAAAAATTGTGGTGCCATGTGATATGTCGTTTGAGGGCTGGAAGCAAGTTGAAGCGATTCAATCGCCTAGGGTCCAGTTAATTGGTGGAGGCTCTACTCGCGCAGAATCTGTATTAAATGGTCTGATGTCGCTTGTTGATGTTGCTGATCCAAACGATTGGATATTAGTGCATGATATGGCCAGACCTTGTGTTACCGAAAAGGACATAACGTCATTGATCGATGAATTAAAAGACAATTCTGTGGGTGGTTTACTGGTCAGTCCGATCAATGAGACTTTAAAAATAGTTGACACGAGTAATCGTGTCACTAAAACGGTGTCACGAGAACATTATCGAAAAGCTCAAACTCCTCAATTATTTCGTTTTCAGCTATTAATGTCCGCTATGAAGGATATGCTCGATAGTCAATACCAGCCAACCGATGAGGCTGCAGCGATGGAGCAGGCAGGGTATAAGGTACAAACGGTCGAGGGAAGGCAAGATAATATTAAAATTACCTGCCCAGAGGATCTATTGATTGCTCAGGCTATTTTAGTCAATCAGGGGCAACAGTAATGCGAATTGGTCATGGCTATGATGTTCATGCTTTTGGTAGCGGCGACGCTCTTATTCTTGGAGGTGTGTCTATTCCTTTTGAGCGAGCATTCATTGCCCACTCTGACGGAGATGTTTTAACGCATGCATTTATCGATGCTATTTTGGGTGCTTTGTGTCTTGGGGATATAGGGCGACACTTTCCAGACACTGATCCTCACTATTTAGGCTACGATAGCCTAGCATTACTGGCTAAAGTGGTAATCTTAATGACAGAACAAGGTTATTCACTGGGTAATGCCGATCTGACCATTATTGCTCAACGTCCCAAAATGCTTCCTTATGTGGATGCCATGCGCAAAAATTTTGCCGCTGTTATTCAAACTGATATCCAAAGTATTAACATTAAGGCTACTACCTCAGAGAAGTTAGGTTTTACTGGTCGTGAAGAGGGCATAGCTTGCCATGCGTCAGTGTTATTATCGCCAGTTAGTTGTTAGCTATAATGCCGCTAAACTCTGCCGGTAATTTTCGACACTTTGATATTAATTCTATGCCTTATTTTTATGGTAAACCGCTGGCTACGGCGGTTTATCGTTGCTCTCCCGAAGATTTTTTAGTCGACGAAATTTTAGATGTCCAAGCTTCTGATGGCGGAGAGCATCTCTGGGTTTTGGTATCTAAGCGTGATCAAAATACCAGTTGGGTGGCGGGATTGTTAGCAAAACTTGTAGGTATTCCCAGAAACAGTGTGGGCTTTTGCGGGCTTAAAGATCGCTTCGCGGTGACTCGACAATGGTTTAGTCTGCATTTACCTGGTCAAGAGATTGATTTAGATGTACTAAAACATCCAGATTTCGATGTATTAAAAGCGGTACGTCAGAATAGAAAGCTTCGCAGAGGAGTGCATAGTGGCAACCAATTTAGAATTGTATTGCATGACTTTTTTATAAAGGATTCAGACTTGCAGAAGCGTATTGAATGTATTCAGGAGCGCGGAGTGCCGAATTATTTTGGTGAGCAGCGTTTTGGTCATCAAGGGAATAATCTTTTGGAAGTACAAAAATTAGTGGACAACGAGGGCCTTAAAGGTAATCGACATGGTAAAGGCCTCTTTCTGTCAGCAGCCCGCTCGTGGCTTTATAACTTAGTGTTGGCGAGATGGATCGAAAAGACACTGCAATCATGCAATGATATTGTGCCAAGTGACGGGCCTTTATGGGGCCGCGGTCGTTCAAATGCTACTCCACTAGTTGCTGATATTGAATATGAAGTGCTTAATGATTGGCAAGATTGGTGCTACGCGCTGGAACATGCAGGTTTAAAACAGCAGCGCAGGGCATTTGTAATGTACCCCACAAACTTAACCGCGCAGTGGCTGATTCCGGGAAAATTATGCTTGCAGTTCAGTCTTACTAGCGGTTGCTATGCTACATCATTACTTAGAGAAATAGCAGAATTATCCAAGCCAATACGCACATCGCTATGATATATTATTTGTCATTTAGGCTATGTTTTTGATTAATAATTTTGGAGTTAGTGTGAACGTTTTAATGAGAAAGAAATGATGAATTCCATGGAATTAGCAGGCGTAGGGATGACGTCTCAACGGACTCGTGAACGTTTAATTAACCGCTTGACTGATCAGGGTATTACCCATCAGGGTGTTTTAGATGTTATACGTATGACCCCTCGCCATATTTTTTTGGATGAGGCTCTTGCACATAAAGCCTACGAGGATACAGCGTTGCCCATTGGTTATTCTCAAACCTTATCTCAACCCTATATAGTAGCTCGAATGACGGAAATTTTACTGTCCTTAGGACCCTTAGATAAAGTGTTAGAAATAGGCACAGGTTCTGGTTATCAGGCGACTATATTGGCACAGCTAGTTACTCAGGTACATACCGTTGAGCGCATTGAGCCTCTTTTGCTAAAAGCCAAGCAACGATTTAGAAAGCTTGGATTAAATAATATCCAAGCTAACCTATCAGATGGATCTTTTGGTTGGAAAAAACAGGCGCCTTACAATGGTATTATTGCTACTGCAGCCCCGCAATCGATTCCGGAGAGTTTATTGCACCAGCTGGCGCCAAATGGCATATTGGTAATACCTGTTGGTAATGGTAATGAACAAACCCTGAGTGTGGTTAAGCGAATAGCTAACACTGACGAGTTTGATCAAACGACAATTGAAAAGGTTAAATTTGTTCCCCTATTAAGTGGTTTAGCACGCTGAGATAAGAGATATTACTGATGAGATCATTAAAGAACAATTTTCAGCTGTTTTTCAAAGGAATTCTAATGGGTGCTGCAGATGTTGTGCCTGGGGTATCTGGAGGCACTATCGCCTTTATTACTGGTATCTATGTTGAGTTGGTGGCGACGATTAAAGGATTCAATCTCGATGCTTTGCGGGTATTGAAAACCCAGGGTATTACTGTCGCTTGGTCCCATTTAAACGGTAACTTTATTACTATTTTGTTGGCCGGGATTGTTTCCAGTGTTGTGTCCCTTGCACAGGTTATGCAATATCTTCTTGTGGCGCAGCCCTTGCCTTTGTGGTCTTTTTTTTCAGGGCTAATAATCGGGTCAGTATTGTTCTTATTGCGTCAGACGCCGGCTAAAAATGTGACTGAAAAAATACTGTTTATTATCGGTATTGCAATAGCCTATAGTATTTCTATAGCTCCAGCTATTGTTTTGGAAGGAACCATATTGACTATGTTTTTTGCCGGATCAATCGCCTTATGTGCAATGATATTGCCAGGTATTTCAGGATCTTTTATTCTTGTCTTATTGGGCCTTTATCCGGTTTTCATAAGTGCGATTGCAGATCTAAATATAGCTATTTTATGCGCTTTTGCTCTAGGTGGAGTGAGTGGATTAATGATGTTTAGTCGCTTATTATCTTGGTTATTGGACCATTATCAATCAGCAATTATTGCACTTATGTGTGGTTTTCTCGTTGGCAGCTTAAACATTATTTGGCCATGGAAACAGACAATAGAGTCGCAGCTAAGCAATACTGGAAAGCTAATTGTCACGCAGACTGAAAATTTATTGCCGGCCCAATTCGCTGAGATAAATGGCCAAGACCCGCAACTGATCCTGTGTCTGATGATGTTGCTGGTAGGTTTTGTTGTAGCGCTGGGACTTGAGTACATGGGAAAACCTACGCCTGACGTGCGGTCGTAGGTTTTAAATGGTGCTAAAACAGGTCAGTTTATTGCTATTTTTCTCTGCGATAATCGGTTGTACTAGTCAACCGGCCGAGGTTGATGATCGTACGCCACCGGCAAGGGTAAGTATCAAAACACACCTAGTGGAAGCGGGAGAGAGCCTTTATTCTATTGCTTGGCGCTATGATTTAAATGTGCCTAAGCTTGCAAAGATTAATCAGCTTAAGGCACCCTATTTAATAAGTCCTGGGCAGCGCTTAAAGCTTGTAGCTGAGAGTGCTATACCCCTCAAATCATCATCTAATGGACAAATGCACAAGGTTGGTAAGGGAGAAACCTTGTTTTATATAGCCTCCCAGTATGGGGTTGATGTAGCGATAATCGCAGAGTTGAATGATTTAAAATCACCTTATCTCATCAAGGTGGGGCAGCTACTAACGTTAACTGGTAAGAAGGTGCAAGGACGAAAGTTGGTTGCCAGCAACGATGTTAGAAATCCTTTAAAATTGCCTGTTTCTAGTGCGTCGGTAACTAAACCTTCAAAATTGCAGCCTACTTATAGCAAAAATTGGGCTTGGACGTGGCCAATCAGGGGCACCCTTGTTGAGAGGTTTAATCCTAAAGAATTGCAAAAAGGGTTAAAAATCAAATCAAATACTGGTGTTAGTGTCTATGCCGCGGCTCCCGGAAATATAGTCTATGCAGGATCAGGACTTCGAGGCTACGGACGGTTGATTATTATTAAGCATAGTGATACCTTGTTGAGCGCTTATGCAAATAATGATAGTTTGCTAGTAAAAGTTGGGCAAACAGTAAGACAAACTGACGTTATTTCAAAGTTGGGTGTAGATCAAACTTTATATTTTGAAATAAGAAAGGATGGAAATCCAGTAGATCCGTCTAAGTATTTAGATTAAAAGGGTAGGTTGATTAGCCTAGGAAAAGGGTTTTCCTGAAGGCCGCGTATATTTTACAAATGCAAAGGAGTTGCAGGTATGAACAAGAAAATCGTTAACAGTGAGTTTGAATTCTCAATCACTGATCCAAAAGAGAACAAAAAATCTAGCGTTAAAACACCAAAACCAGGTATCGGTGATGCTACCAGTATCTATCTCAAAGACATCGGTTTTTACCCTTTATTAACTGCCAAAGAAGAGGTGCTACTTACTCAGCAGTTAAATCAAGGATGTGAGAAATCTAGGCACCGAATGATTGACAGTAACCTTCGGTTAGTAGTAAAAATTTCTCGCCGCTACATTAATCGTGGGCTTGATCTTCTTGATTTAATAGAAGAGGGTAATTTGGGTTTGATGAGGGCGGTTGAAAAGTTTGATCCAGAATTAGGTTATCGCTTTTCGACATACGCAACATGGTGGATAAGGCAAACCATCGAGCGAGCTATCATGAATCAGACGCGTACTATTAGATTACCTGTACATGTTGCTAAGGAATTGAATATTTATCTCCGGGCCTCTCGTAAATTAGCTCAAGAATTACATCATGAGCCAACCCCTGAAGAAATTGCATCTCATGTTAACAAACCGGCTGCAAAAGTTCGTAAAGCACTAGGCTATTCAGAGCGTACATCGTCGATGGATAATCCTGTGTCGGAAAATGAAATGTCATTAGCGGATATTGTCGCTGATAAATCTGACGTGGGGCCTGAGAGTAAAGCGATATTAGACGATTTTTCATCTAAATTGATTGATTTGCTAAAGCAACTCCCGGTCAATGAGTTCGAAGTGCTCGTAAGACGATTTGGTTTTATGAATCATCAAGAGCTCACTTTGGAACAAATTGGCAAAGAAATTGGATTGACAAGAGAAAGAGTCCGTCAGATTCAATTTTCTGGTTTAGCGCACATAGGTGAATTACTTCGCGAGCATGGTTTAGAGCGCAGTGACTTAATGAAAGAAATTTCGGGCCTAATTGACTATTGACATGATTTTGTTGAAGAATGTTTTAGTTCTTTAGTTCTTTAGTTCTTTAGTTCTTTAGTTCTTTAGTTTGTAGTTAGTGATCAAGGATACTAGTAAGTAAGGCGGAGTTGATCCAAGGCCTACACCTTGGATCAACTAAACCGTTAGGCGCCTTAGAACAGGATGCCGTTTAGAGGAAGTAGACCTGAGATTACAAGGCTCACCATTGCCATAACATTGATTAAAATGTTCATAGCAGGACCAGAGGTGTCCTTGAATGGGTCACCAACTGTATCGCCAACAACAACGGCTGCGTGAGTTTCTGAACCCTTACCGCCTAAATTTCCTTTTTCTACATATTTCTTTGCGTTATCCCAAGCACCACCTGCATTAGCCATAAACAAAGCCAAAGCAACACAGCCTAAAAGACCACCAGCTAGCATTCCGCCAAGTGCGATGGCGCCTAGCCCAAAGCCTACGACAGCTGGCATAGCAACAGCGATAACCCCCGGCAACATCATTTTCTTTAATGATGCTTTGGTAGCAATTTCTACGCATTTTTCAGAGTCCGGATCAGCAGTACCATCCATTAAACCAGGAATCTCCTTAAACTGACGTCTAATTTCATTGATCATTTCAAAAGCAGCATCTCCCACGGCTTTCATGGTGATAGCAGAAATAAGGAATGGAATACAAATACCAATAAACATCCCTACAAGTACCATTGGGTTGTTCAGAGACAGCGAGAAGGCTTCGCCATAGACACTTGATACTTGCGCAGAGTAAGCAGAAATGATCGCAAGAGCAGCAAGAGCAGCGGCACCAATGGCAAAACCCTTACCAATAGCGGCAGTCGTATTACCTAGCTCATCCAGAGAATCTGTGATGTCGCGGACCTCTTTACCCATACCGGCCATTTCTGCAATACCGCCTGCGTTGTCAGCGACGGGACCATAAGCATCTATTGCCATGGTAATACCAACGGTCGATAGCATGCCGACGGCGGCGATACCTACACCGTAAACACCTGCTACGCCTGCACCACTAGCGATAGATGTAGAAACTAAGATGATAGTAGCGAGAATGAGAATTGGAATGACAACCGACTGCATGCCTACAGACAACCCAGAGATCATTACTGTCGCCGGTCCAGTTTCTCCAGATTCTGCAATTTCTTTAACAGGGTTGCCACCAGTATAATATTCGGTGATCAAACCAATTAATACTCCACCAACTGCGCCAGAAACAACACACCATAAAACAGCTAATGGTACATCATTCATGTCTTGTATTACGAAGTAAGCCATACCGATGAAGATCAGAGGAGCTAATAAAGTTCCAGATCTAAGAGCGCTTGCAGGCTCCTTCGATGACTGAAGCTTAACAATAACAATACCCACAATGGACGCTATTAAACCAACCGCCGCAAGTGCAAGGGGAAGAAACATCAAACTTTCTGAATTCATGGTGTAAGCAATAGCAATAGATGCGATCATTGAGCCACAATAAGACTCAAAGATATCTGACCCCATGCCTGCCACATCTCCGACATTATCACCAACATTGTCAGCAATCACGCCTGGATTCCTTGGGTCATCTTCTGGGATGCCAGCTTCGATTTTTCCTACCAAATCGGCACCAACATCAGCGCTTTTGGTGAAGATACCGCCACCTACTCTTGAAAATAGAGCCACTACTGAAGCACCCATTCCGAAACCTTCTAGCGCATGGATATGAGACCCTCCATTAGCCGCGTAAAAGTAGTAAAGACCGCCGAGTCCTATGAGGCCCAAAGATGCAACACAAAGTCCCATGATAGAACCGCCATAAAAAGCAACGGACAAAGCGGCGGGCGCACCATCCTTTTGGGCAGCTGTTGCAGTTCTAACATTCGCTTTCGTTGCCGCATACATTCCTATGAAGCCAGCTAATGAAGAACAGGCTGCTCCCACAACCACCGCTATTGCAGTCTCAGTACCGAGGAATTGATAAGCGAGAATGACCAGAACCACGACAAATGCCAACAAAATTTTGTATTCAGTTTTCATAAACGCAAGAGCGCCAGTATGAATTTGGTCACCGATCTTTTTGACCTTATCTTCACCGTCTGGGTACTTCATGACCAGCAGGTATACAATAAAAGCTGCAACCATGCCAAAGACGCCCAACAGTGATGGTAGTAAAGAAATGTTCATTGAAAAAACCCTTTTAAATTTGAACGCGCATTCTATCAAAAAAACCTATTTTTGATAGCTATATCTGGTATTAAATAGATAAAAACGCGGATAAATAGATAAATTTCTAGGTGAACTACATTAACTTGGCTGCGAAATTTAGGTTCAAAAACTAGCCCATAGAACTATTTTTTGAACCTATATAGTTTAAATCGCGTAAAAGATGTTTATAAACGCGTTATACTTACAGGCTAAAGCCGCGTGGAAACATAACGTGAGTGTGAGTGCATTAAAATCATAGCCCATAGGTTACTAAAAAAGTGATTTAAGCGGCTACATTTCTGGGGACTTTCTTTGAATACCAATATTCGTTTCGCTTTGCTCTTCATGTTAGCTATTGCTGTTTGGTTTGGCAGTGGATTGTTTGTGACACCTAAACCGAAACAGAACGCAGAGCCAATATCGACGCTCACCAGCGTCCAAGTATCATCGATCATGCATAGCTTATACAGGCCAATAATATCGTTGCGTGCGCGAACTGAACCGAACCGCACTGTCAATGTAGTGGCGCAGATAAATGGTAGGATTAGCAAAATTCTAGTTAGCGAAGGCATGCCCGTTACTACGGGACAGCCGATCTGTGAAATTGATCCCGAAGACAGATTGTTGCGGTTAAGTGAAGCTAAGGCTCATCTGGACCAAACTGAGATAGCTTATCGTGGCGCTCTGAGGCTAAAAACGGCAGGTTACCAGTCTGAATTGGCGATAGCTGAGGCTAAAGCGAGGTTAGAAACAGCAGAAGCTAACCTCAAGCGCGCTGAACTCAACGTTAGTCACTTGCAAATCGTTGCACCTTTTGACGGGTTTGTTGAAACAAGGCCGCTAGAGATTGGTGATTATGCTGTTCCTGGAAAGGTATGTGCATCAATTGTTGATTTAGATCCCATTAAGGTGGCTTCAATTGTCAATGAAAACGAAATTGCATCTATCGGCATTGGCAGTTTGGCGAGTGTTAGTATTAACAAAGGCCCAGCAATCGCAGCGCAGATCAATTTTATAGCGTATCAGGCAGACCAGATGACACGAGGCTATCGCCTCGAAGCCGTTGCTTCCAATAAGGATAACGCCATAAGAGCAGGTCTAACAAGCCGATTGGAAATTCGTACCGACGGCGTTTTGGCGCATTTGATTCCCTCAAGCGCCACCCTTCTTGATGACGCGGGGGGTATAGTTGTGCGAGTCTTAGGAAAAGATAATATGACGGCCTCACTGCCAGTGCAGATTTTAGGCGAAGAGGCAGCGGGCGTTTGGGTTTCTGGACTACCAAGACAGGTCAACTTGATAACTGTTGGTCAAAATTATGTGGTCGATGGAGAGTTAGTTAAGCCGTCGTTCTTAGTCAACAGTGGCCAACAATAGAGCTGATAAAAAAATGAAATTTTTAAGCCTGATAATTGACCACTCACGAGCAACACTTTCAATTTTGTTACTGATTCTTGTAGCTGGTGCTGGCTCGAGGTTATCTATGCCAGTAGAGATGAACCCTAACGTTACATTGCCAGTGGTGATGATAATGGTTAGGCACGACGGAATTTCACCTGAGGACGGCGCACGTTTATTGATTCGTCCGATTGAAAAAGAGCTTAAGACGTTGGATGGACTTGATGAGGTTCAGGCTACGGCTCGTGAAGGTTCAGTAGTAGTAACCGCCGAATTTGAGGTCGGAGATGACATTAAACAGGCAGTTGCAGATGTAAGAGAAGCGGTAGATAGAGCCAAAGCTGAATTCCCGCAAGATACAAAAGAACCCATTGTTAATGAGCTAAGCCCGAGTCCTGAACCCACGATTGTAATTACTTTTTCGGGCGATAATGTATCAGAACGTGAACTTTTCCAAGTAGCAAAGTTTTATCAGAGGCAATTAGAGATGCTCCCTGATGTGCTCACTGCAGATATATCTGGGCACCGTGATGAAGTTGTCGATGTCGTTGTTGACCCTTCTCGTATGGAGCAGTACGGTCTTGGAATCAATGAAATAATTAATGTGGTCAGAGTGAATAATATCCTTATTCCAGCGGGAGAAATGGATACTGCTCGAGGACGTTTTGGGGTTAAAATTCCGGCACTGATTGAAACCACCGACGATATAAGAGCCCTGCCGATCCGAAATAGTTCGGAAGGATCTGTTGTTTTAGGTGACGTAGCGGATGTCCGGCGTACTTTCAAAGACGCCAGCAGCTACAGCCTGATAAATGGCCAAAAAACGATCGCCATTGATGTGCGTAAGCGTCTGACAGCTAACTTGATTGAAACTGTTGCGGCATCTCGACTGACCGTCAATCAGTATAGAAGCCAGTTTTCTAGTGATTTAGATATCGGTTACACCTTTGATAGCTCTGTTATGACAGGGCAAATGGTTGGTGAGCTTCAAGGTAATATAATAACAGCTATGTGTTTGGTTTTGATATTGGTGGTGGCAACTCTAGGTGTCAAATCCGGTATTTTAGTAGGTTTTGGTATTCCTTTTTGTCTACTGGGTGCTCTTATTTTAGTAAACCTTCTAGGCCACAGTTTTAACTTTATGGTGATGTTTGGACTGCTCTTATCCTTGGGTATGCTAATCGATGGCGCTATTGTTGTTGTTGAATTTGCCAATACTAAAGCAGCTGAGGGCCTTTCAACAAGAGAGGCCTATGTGGCCGCAGTGCAACGAATGGCTATTCCCGTGATAGCATCAACAGGAACCACGTTAGCAGCATTTTTGCCTTTGCTATTTTGGCCGGGAGTGTCTGGCGAATTTATGTCGTACTTGCCAATTACTGTATTTGCGGTTTTAGCATGGTCTCTTACTTATGCACTTATCTTTGCCCCTACATTAGGTATTGTAATGGCTCGTCGCCGCGGCAAGCGTAAAAAGCTTCCGGAGAACCATGCGTCTGAAGAGTCCGCAGCGACCTTGTTTCAGCCTCTATTAAATTTCTATCTCAGGTTACTGGTCCCTGTGATTAATGCACCAGTGCGATCTTCACTTGTGTCAATATCTCTTATTTTCGGAATATTTTATCTCTATGGTAAGTTCAATGCTGGGCAAGAGTTTTTCACGCCCATCGAGAGTCAGTATGGAATCGTTGAGGTTCGAGCTCAAGGAAATCTGGCAATCGAAGAGCAGAGAGATCTGACTCTGAAGGTGAACAATCTTGTATCCCAAATTGATGGAGTAAACCAGTTATATGCATCTGGTAAGGCCGGGAATTTTGTTACCTTTGGAACCGATAAAAGCCGCGACCAAATTAGTTCCATTCTAGTTGAATTATATCCTCGAGATGAGCGGAGTAGGGGTAGTAAAGAGATTTTTGCCGAAATTCGCGAACGCACAAAGGGACTGCCTGGTATTTACGTGTCTGGCCAGGAGGTAGAGACTGGCCCTCCTACAGGGAAAGATATTCAGATCGAATTGTCGTCCCCAAATAGGCAGGCCACTTATCAAAAAGCGATTGAATTGCGTGATTGGATAGCGGCTAACGTGAAAGGTATAAGAGATTTACAAGATACCTTACCTTTGGCAGGCATTCAGTGGGAAATAGAAGTTGATCGCTCCAGGGCGGCTATGTTGGGAGTTAATGTTGCTGATGTGGGGAGTATGGTCCAATTGATTACTGGTGGTGCGATTATCGGCGAATTTAGACCTGACAACTCAGATCAAGAAGTTGAAATTCGCTTGCGCTATCCAGTAGTAGACCGCCAGCTTATGGCGCTTGATGACTTGCGAGTGAATACACCCAATGGGCCTGTGGCAGTAAGCAGTTTTACTTCCAGAGTTGCTAAACCACGTATCGACTCTATTCAACGCATTGATCAGCGAGAAACAACATTTGTTTTGGGCAACACCATGGAGGGCTATTTAGCTGATGACCAAATTCGAGTTATTCAGCAATGGATTGATAATGCTGAGCCGTCCGAAGTGAGCATTCGTTTCCGAGGTGCCAATGAGGAACAGTTGAAGGCTGCAGAGTTTTTATCTGTAGCGTTTTCGCTCGCTATGGCAGTGATGTTAATCATGTTGGTTATGCAATTTAATAGTTTCTATCAAGCGAGCTTGATCTTATTTTCTGTGGTTATGTCTACAGCTGGGGTTCTTTTGGGATTAATGGTTGCTCAGGCTACCTTTAGCACTATTTTAACGGGGGTAGGAATTGTGGCTTTGGCGGGTATTGTTGTTAACAATAATATTGTTCTCATTGATACCTACAATTATTTACGGCGCAACAATTCTATGCTTACACCAACCGAAGCGGTTTATAGCGCAGCCAAATCACGTTTCAGACCGGTAATGCTAACTACCATTACTACCGTTGTAGGTTTGTTGCCACTGGCAAATAGCATTAGTATCGATCTGGTGAACCGCAGTTATACCGTCGGTGGTATGGTTGCTTCTTGGTGGCAACCTTTAGCCAGCGCTATTGTGAATGGTTTACTAGTAGCCACCGTACTGACGTTACTGCTAACGCCAGCGATGTTGTTGGTGCCAGAAATTGTGTCTAAACGACTAGGTTTTCGTATCGCCGGACACCAGTTTAGCGATAATGCTTAACCGGAGATTAAAAGGTAACTGATTGAGAAAAATCATCCATTGTGATTGCGACAGTTTTTATGCGTCGGTCGAAATGCGGGATGATCCGTCGTTACTTACACTACCTATCGCGATCGGTGGCAAGTCTGACCGACGGGGTGTAGTGGCTACTTGTAACTACCTTGCTAGAGATTTTGGTATTCGATCTGCAATGCCCACCGCGCATGCGTTGAGACTCTGCCCTGATCTTGTGGTCATTCCAGCTACTATGGAAAAATATCGCCAAGCTGCACATCAAATCCGGCAGATATTCTATCGATATACCGATAAAGTTGAACCCTTATCATTGGACGAAGCTTATTTGGATGTTAGCGATTGCGATCTCTGTCAGGGCAGTGCCACTCTTATTGCGAAAGACATCAGACAGACTATTGCCGAGGAAGTAGGTGTGACAGCATCGGCGGGCATTGCGTCGAACAAGTTTTTAGCTAAAGTGGCCAGTGATCTTAATAAACCGGATGGTCAATTTGTCATTGCACCAGATGAAATTGATGCTTTTGTTAAAGTACTAGAGGTTAAAAAGATTTTTGGCGTTGGCAAGGTGACAGCAGACAAGCTCCATCGTATGAATATAAAAACCTGTGGCGATCTACAGCAGCGCTCATTGATTGAGCTGGTGGATAAATTTGGTACCTTTGGTAAGCGGCTCTATGACTTGAGTTTTGGTAAGGATGACCGCGAAGTGAACTCAGACAGTCGCCGAAAATCCTTGAGTGTGGAGCATACATACTCCGGTGACTTAAAAGATCAGCTGGCATGCCAAGAAAAAATACCTCAACTTCTGATGGAATTGCGGAGTCGTCTTCGAAGGATTGATGAAGACTATTTGGTGACTAAGCAGTTTATTAAAGTAAAGTTTAATGATTTCTCTGCTACCACCGTGGAACGCCAGGTTACTAAGGGGTTTCCTGAGGAAAGTTTTCAACTACTATTAGAAGAAGCATGGCAACGCAAAGCGCGTCCAGTACGATTAATAGGGCTGGGTGTGCGATTTGTTGATATATCTAAGCCCTCATTGGCCCGGCAATTGGTTTTGTTTGAGTAGGTGAACGACCAATATTTCATTATTCAATCGTTTGAAATAATCTACTATTTTGCTAAACTTAAGCACTTGTTGTGGTCAGAGAATTTGCGTTGATTAATCGTTCCAGTAAACATTCAGTTCGTAATGAATTACGACGTAAAACCGAAGAGTTTGTTTCTCGTGGCGGAGAAATAAAGCATCACAACGCCGGAGAAACAGGTGAGTCTCAGGGCAATAATAAAAGTCGGTCTGCCTTTATTAGCGGGGAGCCTCGTAAAACGCGTACCTATATCAACGATGTAGTGTCCGCATTAGATGAGCGTAAACAAAGTCAAATACCCTCCAAAAAGCCCGCTAAATCCAGTAGGCCAAAGAAAAAAATCATTTATGATGACTTCGGTGAAGCTATTCGTGAGGTTTGGGTCGATCAATAGGTAAATCAGTACTGTTAGCGGCTAACTGAGGTTGGGTGTCAGCGAGGTTATTGCATTAAACAGACGTCGCATCGACTGAGAGTGGATTACATCACGTTTAGCTTATTACTTCGCCGCGAGCTTGTTTATCTGCATGATAACTTGATCTCACCAGAGGTCCACAGGCTGCTTGTTTAAATCCAATATGGTATGCGTATTCAGTATACTCAGCAAATTCGTCAGGATGAACGAACCGCTCAACGGCCAAATGGCTGGGGGATGGTTGTAAATACTGTCCTACTGTGAGCATGTCAACATTGTGCTCTCGCAGATCGTCAAGTGTCCTAAGAAGCTCATCTTTTGTTTCACCTAAACCTACCATCAAGCCCGATTTTGTTTGAATTTCCGGGTTTCGTGCTTTGTATTCTTTTAATAGCTTCAATGACCAGGCGTAATTTGCACCCGGGCGAGCTTCGCGATAAAGCCTAGGTACTGTCTCTAGGTTGTGATTAAAAACATCTGGAGGTGTGGCTGACATAATATCCAAAGCCGGTGTCATTCGACCACGAAAATCAGGCACTAACACTTCGACTTTTAACCCAGAAGACAATAGTCTTGCTTCACGAATACAGTCAGCAAAATGCTGTGCACCGCCGTCGCGAAGATCATCGCGATCCACTGAAGTAATGACTACATATTTTAGTCCCATTTCATGAATAGCAAGCGCTAAATTCTTTGGTTCATCAATATCAAGTTCATTGGGTTTACCATGACCTACATCACAAAAAGGACAGCGCCGCGTGCAGATTTCTCCCATGATCATAAAGGTTGCTGTTCCACCACTAAAACATTCATGAAGATTGGGGCAGGCAGCCTCTTCACAGACCGTAGACATCTTATGGCGGCGTAAAATAGATTTAATTTCTTGTACTTTAGGAGACGCCGAAAGTCGAATTCGCATCCATTCTGGTTTGCGTTGTATAGTCGTGGTAGGAATAACTTTTACAGGAATTCGTTCCACTTTATCTGCGCTACGAAGTTTTTCACCAGCTTTCAATCGTCTGGTTCGGGAAGGTGGACGTGGAGTGTCTATATTAACAACTGGAATACTCGATAGTTTAGATGCTTCATTGATCTGTTGAACACCAAGCTTGCCCGAATTCTCTTCTTCTGGAGTATCTATTAATTTCACGACTCTGTGTTGCCCTTAGGTAGATTGTTATCATCAATACTATCTGTTACGTCTCTACCCTGATTATAACCTAGTCCATACATTAAATGATGGCTTAATTGCTCTGTTACTTTTTCAATTGACGGACACGGACTGAGTATGTCAGCCATTTGAGTCATGTGGACGCCCAGGCCGCAAGGGTTGATGCGCTGCCAGGGCGACATGTCCATATTAATGTTGAAATTTAATCCGTGATAACTACAACCTTTACGAATGCGCAATCCAAGGGATGCAATTTTTCTACCCTGGCTATCATAGACGCCAGGCGCATCTTTTCTTGGCGCTGCGTTTATCTGCCAATGCGCTAGGGTCTTTACTAGCGCCTGTTCTATAAGAGTTACAAGGGCTCTAACGCCTATACGCAAACGTTTTAAATCAATCATCAGGTAGGCAGTAATTTGACCCGGTCCATGATAGGTTACGTGGCCGCCACGATCACTCTTAATGACGGGTATATCGCCTGGTAAAAGAACATACTCATCTTTGCCAGCCTGACCTTGAGTAAAAACGCCATGATGTTGAACAAACCAAATTTCATCTTCAGTGTCAGCGTCGCGACTATTAGTAAGGTATTGCATTTGGCGCAGAGTATCGTTGTAATCTTGGGTACCTAGGTGGCGCAGCTTAATAACAGATGGATAAGGCACTATTAAAGCACCATTTTGACTTTAGGACTTTGCTTGAGTGCCTTAAAAATATCAGTTAACTGTGCTTTTCCAGTAGCAGTGATGTTTACTGTAATAGATTGCCAGCGTCCTTTACTGCTGTCCCGAATCGAGATTCTTGTGCGATCAAATCCTGGTGCATATTTATCAATAACACTGAGCACATGTTCAAGAAAATAATTATCAGCTTCCCCTAGGATTTTTATCGGATAGTCGCATGGAAATTCAATTTTGGGAGGTTCTTGTGTCATCGATTAGTGATGTTCTCAGGAAAGTAAGTCGGTAAAGAAAAGAATAACCCAATCAATCAGTTGGGAAAATATCCCAGAGGCCTCAATATCTTTTGTCGCCACCAGCGGAATTTTCACAAGACTATTCTCACCCAAACTTACATTCAGTTGTCCAAGAATTTGTCCTGACACAATTGGAGCCTTGATTATTTTATCAAGAGTCACTTGAGCTTGAAAATTTTTCTCTGAACCGCGAGGAAAAGTCAAGACTACATCATCTGCTACAGTGAGGTTTAAAAATTCTTCCTCGCCGTACCATAATTTAGCGTTCGCTTTGATCACTTCGCCAGCAGAGTAAACTACTTGTGTGTCGAAATATCTAAATCCGTAAGATAGCAACCGTTGTGATTCTCTAGCACGAGATTCATCATCCTTAGCACCAAGTACAACGGCAATAAGGCGCATGTCGCGACGTTTTGCAGAGGACACTAGACAGTAACCAGCTTCATCTGTACGCCCGGTTTTAAAGCCATCAACGGTTTTGTCTCGCCATAATAATCTGTTGCGGTTAGGCTGATTGATATTGTTATGTTGAAAATATTTCTTGGCATAAATCGAGTAATATTTAGGGTGGTCTCGAATGATGGCACTGGCAAGAATTGAAAGATCTCGCGCTGAGGTAAACATACCCTCAGCAGGCAAGCCTGTGGCATTCATGTACTGAGTATTGGTCATACCCAATACTTCGGCTTGCTGATTCATCAGGTCAGCAAAAGCATATTCACCACCAGCAACATGCTCAGCCAAGGCTATGGCTGCATCGTTACCTGATTGGATAATTACACCATGCATAAGATCGATAACGGATACTTTACTTCTTGGGCTGAGGAACATTGTTGAACCATCGGTCTTTGCGCCGCCAAGCTCCCAGGCATTATCACTAACTAGAACTTCAAAATCTTCTGTCAAGCGCTGTTCAGCGATCTCATTAGACACGAGGTAGGTGGTCATCATCTTGGCAAGACTTGCCGGCGGTAGTTGCTCGTCGGCATTATTTTCGAGCAAAACTGTGCCTGTATTCGCGTCGACCAATATCCAAGCATCAGCAGCAATCTCTGGTGCAGCAGGACGCATTTTTTGAGCAACGCTAGAATTAGATGCTAATACTGTGACTAGGATTAATACTGCTGTTAAGCACAATTGTTTGATCATAAATTATTACCAATCGTCTCTTATGTTTGAGGGATAGTTTAGCATCCTCAGGCTTTAGTTGGGCATAATCACCACAGATTTGTGAGTATTATACGCGGACTTACATCACAATTGTCTTAGTCGTCAGGTTGCACGCATATGTTAGTTGTTTTGCAGTACTCTTGACGAAGGATTTGACTCAGTTGAAATACGGCCATTGCATATTTTGTTCGAGGGTTGTAGCGACCTATGACATAAAAGTTGTGAAATCCAAGCCAATATTCTTGTCCATACTTAGCTTCTAGACGTATTGGTGATGCGGTCATGTCTAAAGGAAATGCCTCTATAGGACGATAGCCTTGATCTATCATTTGTTTGACCGACTGGGTGGGACGCCTCATGCTGTTGACTTTGATGGCTCCTAACTTTCCTTCAATCATAGCTTTGGTGGCCACCGGTTGATTAGTCTTCCAGCCGTGTTTTGTGAAATAATTAGCGACACTTCCAATGGCATCGGTTGGATTAGCCCAGATGTCAGCGAACTGGTCATCATCAAAGTCTACTGCGTAGTTGCGGTAACTATTAGGCATAAATTGACCCCACCCCATGGCACCAGCATAGGAACCTTTCAACGTCAGCGGATCCTTGCCTTGCTCTTTGGCGAGCAAAAATAAATGTTCCAGTTGGGTGGTAAAAAATTTACGCCGAGACTCACGTTTTTCAACCTCGGTGTAATAGTCAAAAGCCAGAGTTGCCAGCGCATCAACAACTCTGTAACTACCGACATTACGGCCATAATTTGTTTCGATTCCCATGATACTGACAATAATAGCAGGATCTACGCCAAACTCTTTTTCTGCTCTGGCCAACGTTTTTTGATTTTCTTGCCAAAAGGTAACACCGCGGGAAATGCGTGTGTCAGAAATAAAAATACCACGATATTCATGCCATGGTTTGGCTTTTTCTGCGGGTCGACTCATTGCTTTTACAATTGAACTCTGATGTTTTGCAGCAGCTAACCAAGTTTCCACTTGAGACCGGTCAAATTGGTGCTTGTCCACCATTGTTGTTATTAAAGCATCTGCATCTGCATGCTTTGAATAATCTGCGTTTGAGGTGACTGACACAGTGGTCAGAAGAAGTGCAAAGAATTTAACACAAATGGAGATTAAAACACGATTCAAAACTGGGTCCTTATGAGTTTAGGTTCGGCACTAATGGCCATTAACATACCAAATCCGATGAACAGAGTTAGGATAGCTGTGCCACCATAGCTAATCATCGGTAAGGGCGCGCCAACAACGGGTAGTATGCCAGATACCATACCCATATTAACGAAGATATAAATAAAAAAGATTAAACCCAAGCTGCCAGCAAGCAAGCGACCAAATTGGGTTTGCGCATTTATCGCGATAAATAGACAACGGGCAATCACGCAAGCATATAGAGTACACAGCGTAAGAATACCTATCAAGCCAAATTCTTCAGCGAGTACGGCAATAATGAAATCGGTATGGCTTTCGGGTAGAAAATTCAATTGTGACTGTGTTCCCTCTAACCAACCCTTTCCATTGACTCCACCAGAACCAATTGCTGTTTTAGATTGCACAATATTCCAACCAGCGCCTAATGTATCATCTTCAGGGGATAGCATCGTTAAAATTCTCTGCTTTTGATAGTCTCTTAGAACAAAGAGCCACATTAACGGTATAGCTGCAAGCGCTATAAAGATTGAGCCGAATACATAACGTTTGCCAAGTCCTGCTAAAAAAATTACTAAAAAGCCTGATAAGAATATTAAAATAGCGGTGCCTAAATCTGGTTGTCTGATAATTAGTAGCGTCGGTAGTAACACCATTACCAAAGACCAAAATACATGTTTGATGTTTGGAGGAATATAACGTGAGCCGAGGTATGAGGATACCATCATGGGAACTAAAACCTTCATCAGCTCCGCAGGCTGAATACGAGTAAAGCCCAAGTCTAACCATCGTTGCGCACCTTTTGCTCCAACGCCGAAAAGTAGCACTGCAAGGAGTGATAGAAGGCCCAGGCCATACAGTAAAAATGCCCAGCGATGCAGTATTCTTACTGGTAATTGTGCGATTAATAGCATCAATAAAAAGCCTACTAGCATAAAAATAGATTGTCGTTTTACATAAGATAAGTTTTGGTCACCAGCGCTATAGAGTATCGCTAGCCCGAAACAACAGAGGCAAAAGATCACTAAGAGCAAAACGGCGTCACTATTTATGGACCGACGGGTACGACGGTTACCTCCGGGGTTTCGCATGGTCCTGACAAAATCATTAGTTTGCATAGGCCAATTTTCCCGGTAAGAAAGCGGATTCTGTGGTAACTGATTTATTTTTCAACTGATTCATGTAGGCATCAATAAGAGTCCGTGCAATGGGTGCTGCGGATGAACTACCATGCTCACCATTTTCTACAATTAGGGCGACAGCGATTTCTGGGTCCTCAATAGGCGCGAAAGCGATAAATAAAGCATGATCCCACTGACGTTTTTTGAGCTTTTCCTTATCATACTCTTCATCGGCACCAATGCTAACTACCTGCGCTGTACCAGTTTTCCCTGCCATAGTGTAGGTAAGTCCAGAATTTATTGACCTCGCTGTGCCTTTTGACGAGTGAATGACATTTTTCATTGACTCATGGATATAGGTCCAATGATCTTCGTCTATTTGCGCAATTTGTATCAATGGGTTCGGAGTAACGGCCACACCATTAATTGATTTTACCAATTGAGGTTGTACTAGTTTGCCTTTAGCTGCAATGCGTGCAGTCATCACTGCAAGTTGTAATGGCGTAGCTAGCATATAGCCTTGGCCTATACTCATATTTATGGTGTCACCGTTGAACCAAGCTGCATTTCGATTTTGCTTTTTCCAGTTTCTTGAGGGCATTATGCCGGATGCTTCTCCAGGAAGATCAATGCCTGTAAGTTCACCAAGACCGAACGGTTGACTGCGCGATGCTAATATATCAATGCCAGTTTTAATGCCCATTTGATAAAAAAATACATCACAAGATTCTATGATAGCTTCTGCAAGATCAACACCACTGCCGTGCCCGCCACGTTTGGAGTTATGATCGCGCCAGGGTCGTTCAATACCCTCCATAAAAAAGTAACCCGGATCGTCTATCGTCGTGGATGGACTGATATCTTTATTTTGTAGAGAAATTAGGCCAAATAGCGGCTTTATTGTTGATCCTGGAGGGTACTGGCCTTTAATGGCTCGATTAAACAATGGTTTGTCATTGGATGTTATCAGTTGGTCATAACTTTTTTGGCTAATCCCGGAAACAAAGGTATTGGGGTCATAACTTGGAGCACTCACCATAGTCAATATACCACCGGTTTTGATTTCTATTGCAACCAAGGCACCTCGCTCTTGGTCGAAGGCATCAAAGGCGATTTTTTGTAGATGGCTATCAATATGTAGTACTAAATCATTCCCTGGTTGAGGTTTAACTTGATCTAGAATTCTGGTAACCCGGCCTCTGGCATTGGTTTCAACCTGTTCCTTCCCTACTTGGCCAAGAAGGGTATCCTCATAATATTTTTCTAATCCAATTTTACCGATAGAGTCTGTGCCGCTATATTTTATTGGGTCAATAATATTAGTTTCTCTTTCGTTTATACGACCTACGTAGCCCACTACATGGGTGAGTAAATCCCTTTTAGGATAGAACCTGGAGAGTCTTGCGTTGACCTTAATACCGGTTAAAAAATGTTCATTAACTGCAAGTATTGCTTGCTCTTGCTCACTTAAATTGAATTTTAATGGCGTTTGTTCGAAGGGCCTACGGCGTTTTAGACGTTTATAAAAGCGTTTGATATCATTTTCAGACAGAGAGATAAGCGTACCAATTTTAGTGATCAACAGATCTATGTTGCCTGCCCTTTCGCGGATGATAGTTAGGTTTGAAATAGACTGATTTTCGGCCACAATCTCGCCATTGCGGTCATATATGACGCCTCTGGCTGGCGGGGTAGACCGGACATGTACACGGTTATTATCTGACTGAGTAACGAAATCTTTATGCTGTCTAACTTGAAGGTCAAAATAACGCATAATCAACACTATGGTAAAAATTATCATGAGAGTACTGGCAACTAAAACTCTATTAATAAAGATACGTCTTTCTCGGTGTGGGTCTGAATAGTCCAGTTTATCAAGCATTTGTTGCTATGACTCCTTAATTGCGGTGATAAGGATGATTAGCGTTTATGCTCCAAGCACGGTAGAGTTGCTCCATGAGAAGTATGCGAACCAGTGGGTGTGGGAGTGTCAGTGCTGACAATGACCAACACATATTCGCCCGCGCTAAGCAGCTTTTTGAGAGGCCGTCAGGCCCACCAATCAAGAATGTAATATTTTGGCCGTCCATTTGCCAATTGGCTAGATTTAATGCGAGTTTATCTGTATCCATTGATTTGCCCACTACATCGAGCGCGACAACATAATCCTTTTCTTCAATAGACTTTAAAATCGCTAGTCCTTCAGTTTCTATCGCCTTGGAGGATGCCTGACTTTTGCTGCGGCTACCCAATGATATCTCAGTGACCCGAATACGCAGTTCAGAAGGCATACGCTTGCTATATTCTGCGCAGCCTGTAGTAATCCAGCTGGGCATTTTAGTTCCAATTGCAATGACGTTGAGTCTCAAATTAGTCCTGACCCACTGGCGCAGCACCACTCAATATCGCGTCGGCTTCGGCGTTCAGAGGGCGGTCATCTGGACGCAACGACCATAGTTTTTCAAGATCATAAAAACCTCTGGTAGCAGGAAGCATAATATGAATAATAACGTCACCAAAGTCTACCAGCACCCATTCACCAACATCATCACCTTCGACACCTAGCAACGTAAAACCTGCTTTTTTTGCGTCTACAACGACATTGTTAGCTAAGGACTTAACTTGGCGATTAGAATTACCGCTAGCAACCACCATAGTATCGGTTACTCCGGTTAGTTTTTTTACATCAATACTGACAATATCCTGTCCTTTAACATCTTCAAGTGCGTTGATTACAATTTCATGGAGATTTTTTTTCATAATACCTTATTACTCATATAGTCTATTTTGTTTGATGTAATTTAAAACATTATCAGGTGTCATAAATTGAATGCTTTTTCCTTGTGCTACTTTCTCACGAATACTGGTAGATGAGATAGGCAGCATGGTTAGTTCGCAAAAAAATATTTTTCCAGCAGGGCTTTTATCAAGTGTACTGGGCTTGTTACATGTATTTCTTTCAATCCAATTATACAGTGGTCCAGATGAAGGGACACTATAACCGGGTCTAGAGCATACCGCGATATGGCACAAGTCTAGTAATTTGTGCCACTCATGCCAGGTGTTAATGTTGATAAACGCATCCATGCCTAGGCATAAAATAAGTGATGTGTCTGGCCCCAGGTCTGCTCGCAAAATGCTGAGAGTGTCGATGCTATAGCTTGGACTTGCGCGCTGAAGTTCAATGTCGTCAGCAATGAGTAATGGATTATTGTCCCCAATCGCTACTTTTAGCATTCCAAGTCTGTGTTCTGCGGCGGCAAGATCGTCCCCCCTGTGGGGTGGGTATCCACTGGGCATCATTTTTATTTTCGACACAGGAAGAATCTCCGCCAACTCTGTGGCAATACGCAAATGGCCTAAATGAACTGGGTTAAAAGTGCCTCCAAATAGAGCTACTGCCATATCATTGCCTAATGTGCCCATCACCGAATACCACCCACTTCTGGTTTGTCAGGCCCTTCAGCCCCACTGGACCCCGAGCGTGAATTTTATCGGTAGAGATGCCAATTTCAGCTCCCAAACCGTATTCGAAGCCATCAGCGAAGCGAGTTGATGCATTTATCATTACAGAGCTTGAATCCACTTCTACTAGAAAGCGATGTCCGGTAGCCTGATTTTCCGTAACGATACTGTCAGTGTGCTTGGACCCATATTGGTTAATATGGTCAATGGCCTCATCGATACCGGACACAATTTTTACGGCTACTATTGGCGCCAAATATTCTTCACTCCAATCAGATTCCGCAGCCTTTAAAACATCGCCAGATAACAGGCAAGTTGCTGCACACCCTCTAATTTCAACGCCTTTGGCAATTAGTTTTTGTATGAGGGATGGTAATATATCTTCAGCTATGGCTGCCGAAACAAGCAATGATTCCATAGCATTACAGACTCCATAGCGGTGCGTCTTCGCATTTATAGCGATCGCTAATGCCTTTTGAGTATCAGCTTCAGAGTCGATGTACACGTGGCAATTGCCATCCAGGTGTTTTATCAGAGGTACCCGAGCATCTTTGCTTAGACGCTGAATTAGGCTTTTTCCACCGCGAGGAATGATGACGTCGATGTATTCTGTCATGGTTATAAGCTCGCCAACCACGGCACGGTCAGTTGTCTGAATAATTTGAATTGCCGCGGAAGGTAAGCCGCTGCTAGCCAATCCGATATTGATGCAGTCACCTAGTGCACGGTTAGATTCTATGGCCTCACTGCCGCCACGCAAAATAGTTGCATTGCCAGCTTTTAAACATAAGCTAGCCGCATCAATAGTAACATTGGGACGCGATTCGTAAATAATGCCGACAACACCAATAGGTGCACTCATCTTACCTAGCTGGATACCGCTTGGGCGCATTTCAAGCTCACTAATATTGCCAACAGGCTCAGGCAGTCCGGCAACTTGATTTAGCCCTTCAATAATGGCGTCAATTCGTTGATCATTTAGTGTCAAACGATCAAGCATAGCGGCATCAAGACCATTGTTTTGGGCTTTTTGAACATCCTTTATATTTGCATCAAGTAGTGCTTCTCGATGGACATTGATACTATTGGCTATACTCAGTAGTGCCGCATTTTTAGTTGCAGTTGATGTTTTAGATAACACCTTTGACGCTTCTAAAGCTGCGTGCCCAATACTTTTCATGTAGGGTTTGATATCTTGAATTGTCAAAATTAACTGCGCCAGTAAGTTGATCTATATTGATTTTTTGCTTACGGTCATTATACGTGTTGCCTTTGCATAATGCCTAGTTTTGCGCATAAAGAAGACGATTTTTTAGATCAATAGTACACATTATCCTTGTCGGCATAGCTATGGACCTTGCATGAAAGATGTTATCTCCCAATTAATTAAGTACTCTTCATGGCTAGTGATCACGGGTGCGGGTATTAGTGCAGCTTCAGGCGTCCCAACCTACAGAGACCGAAATGGGCACTGGCAGCGCAAACCTCCGGTAACTCATCAAGATTTCTTAAATAGTAGTGTGACTCGACAGCGATTTTGGTCGCGTAATATGGTTGGATGGCGATTTATGATGAAAGCTCAACCCAATTGTGCACACAATGTATTGATGGCATTGGAGCAAGAAGGTGTTGTTAGTGGCATTGTTACTCAAAACGTAGATGGACTCCATCAGCGCGCTGGTAGCCGCAATGTGATAGATCTTCATGGGCGCATAGATACCGTGACCTGTATGACGTGTCGGTTACAATTGTCTCGTCAGACCTTGCAGCTATGGTTAGAGCAGAATAATCCTGAGTTTGTTCTGCGAACAGGCCATATTGCGCCAGATGGTGATGCTGAGTTAGACGAATTAGACTTTTCTGTAATAAAGGTACCTGAATGTAGTTATTGTGGTGGATTATTAAAACCAGACGCGGTTTTTTTTGGTGACTCCATACCAAAATCTCGATTAATAAAGGCAAAAAATCAACTTCTCAACGCGGACGCTCTGTTAGTGATAGGGTCGTCTTTGTCAGCCTATTCTGGATATAGATTCTGTCTTTGGGCGCGTGATCAGGGAAAACCGATTGTTATTATTAATCAGGGAGTCACCAGAGCGGATATTTTAGCTGTGGTGACCTCTGACATAGATTGTTCGGAGATTTTACAGGCTTGGTTGTCGGCTCTTCACTAGAGGCAAAGATGTTTATCAACAATGTCCGCCAAAGCAAGAATATGTTCTGGGTCGTCGTTAAGGCAAGGTATGTAGTGAAATTGATCTCCTCCAGCATGCAAAAAGGTTTCTCTAGCTTCCATATTAATTTCCTCAATGGTCTCTAAGCAATCAGAGGAGAACCCTGGACACATAATAGCAACATGCTTAATGTCTTGACTTGGCATATTCTCTAGGGTTTCATCCGTATAAGGTTGTAACCAAGGCTCACGACCAAAACGAGACTGGAACGTTGTCATTACTGTGGCTGGATCAAGATCCATCGCTTCCACCACTAAGCGGGTTGTTTGGTGGCAAAAGCAATGATAAGGATCACCTTTTTTTAGGTATCGTTGCGGCGTGCCGTGGTAGGACATAATGAGTTTGTCTGGCTTACCATGCGCTCTAAAATGCCGCTCGATGCTAGTGCATAGTGCATTAATAAATGTCGCTGATTGGTGGTAGCCACCAATAAACTGCAACTGAGGTACCCATCGTGTTTTTTTGAAGACATCAGCCACTGCATCAAATGTAGATCCTGTGGTGGCTCCAGAATATTGTGGGTAGAGAGGTAATACAGTGATGTTACGAACGTTCATAGCAGTTAGTTTGTCAATGGCTGATTTTATGGAAGGATTGCCATAGCGCATACCCAACACCACTGGCACTTGACCCTGATGTTTTTCTTCTAGTATTTTTCGCACACCATCTACCTGAGCTTGACTGTTTACCAGCAAGGGAGAGCCTTGGTCTGTCCAAACACTGCGATAGAGTTTCGCTGATCGACTTGGCCTTATACGTAAAATAACCAGATTTAAAATAAGCCACCAAAGTAGTCTGGGTATCTCAACGACTCTGGGATCGCTTAGAAATTGTTTTAGATAGCGCCTTAATTCTGGAGTCTGGGGGGCATCTGGGGTGCCCAAATTACACAGCAAAACGCCACTTTTTGGGGAAGGGCCTTTGTGGTCATAGTCAGTTTGGCCTTGATACTGCATAAAAGGAACTCCGTTTAAAATAACCAGCTTGGCTTGAGCTGATATGTTCCTCTCAACAATGTAGAGGTGATTAATAGAATTTGCCAAAACAATTATACGCGACATAAAACCATAGAGATTGATTAAATAGAACGGTTTTATTAGCTGACCGATGCACAGCATAACGGTATAATACTCCACACCAAAGCAACTGCATATTACTCATGAGCAAGCCTACATCAGATCGCCGAACATTTGCCATTATCTCGCACCCAGATGCAGGCAAAACGACTATTACCGAAAAATTGCTACTATTGGGTAACTTAATTCAGGTAGCAGGTACTGTGAAGGGGCGAAAAAGTGATCGTCACGCCACCTCTGACTGGATGGCCATGGAAAAGGAGCGCGGGATTTCAGTAACATCTTCGGTTATGCAGTTTCCTTATCATGAATGTATCGTCAACCTATTGGATACTCCGGGCCATGAGGACTTCTCAGAGGATACTTACCGCACATTAACAGCGGTTGATTCTTCGCTAATGGTGATTGATGGCGCTAAGGGTGTTGAGGCGCGAACCATTAAGTTAATGGACGTATGTCGACTTAGAGATACCCCAATCCTTGCGTTTGTCAACAAAATGGATCGCGATATTCGTGATCCAATTGATCTGCTTGATGAAATTGAAAGCGTCTTGAATATCAAGGCGGCGCCAATCAACTGGCCTATTGGTATGGGTCGTGAATTTCGTGGGGTTTACAATTTTTATACAGATACGATTCATGTCTATGTGCAAGGAAAGGGTCATACATTAGCTGATGATATTCAGGTTCAGGGGCTTAGTTCAGCTGAGGCTCGAGAGGCATTGGGAGATTATGCAGATGATGTTCTGGACGAACTTGAGCTAGTCAAAGGAGCTACAAATGTGTTTGATATGGAGGCGTTTTTGTCTGGTAAGCTTGCGCCAGTATTTTTTGGCACCGCTCTGGGTAACTTTGGTATCCGAGAGATGCTCGATGATTTTGTCCGCTGGGCACCGCCGCCACAGCCGCGTTTGACGTCTGATCGAGAGGTGGTTGCTAGTGAATCTTCGTTCAGTGGCTTTGTGTTTAAGATTCAAGCGAATATGGATCCAAAGCATCGCGACCGCATTGCTTTTCTACGAATATGCTCTGGCAAATATTCTAAAGGCATGAAAATGAAGCATGTGCGAACCGGCAAAGATGTGCGGGTATCTGATGCATTTAGCTTTAAAGCGGGGGAGCGCATCTCTGTTGAGGAGGCAATTGCTGGTGACATTATAGGATTACATAACCATGGGTCGATACAGATTGGCGATACATTTACAGATGGGGAGGCGCTGAAGTTTAGTGGAATTCCGCATTTTGCTCCTGAACTCTTTAAACGGATTCGCCTCAAAGACCCTTTGCGGGCTAAACAATTGCAAAATGGTATTCGTCAATTATCAGAAGAGGGCAGTACTCAAGTTTTCTTTCCATTCCGAAACAATGATGTTGTGGTAGGGGCAGTGGGGCAGTTACAGTTTGACGTTGTAGCCTATAGGTTGCGAGAGGAGTACGGCGTTGATGCGATTTATGAGCCGGTTAATGTGCATACTGCTCGATGGGTCGAGAGTGATGATACTAAGCACTTAGACGAATTTCGTCACAAAGCAGAAGATAATCTAGCCATCGATGGCGGAGGGCATCTGACTTATTTAGCACCCACTAGAGTCAATCTGTCGCTTTCTGAGGAGCGCTTCCCGAATATAAAATTTAGGGCAACGCGAGAGCATTAAAACGGTGATAGATTTTTAAACGGAGGGTTCTGGGGTGAGTGTGGAAGAATTACCAAAAATTATCTCTCAAGACGCTGTGCCAGAGCACTTAAGAGCCAAGCGCAATCGGGTTTCACGCTGGTTGGGCTTTTTAGTGCTGAAACTTATGGGATGGAATATTAAAGGCGTTGTTCCCAATCTGAAACGCTTTATTGTGATAGGTGCTCCGCATACCTCAAATTGGGACTTCATTCTTGCAATGGCATTTATACTGGGCCTTAATTTAAGGTTACGATGGATGGCTAAACATACGATTTTTAAACCTGGTATCCGGTGGTTGATGATGTGGCTTGGCGGAATTCCCACTGATCGAACAAATCCAAAATTGATTGTTGAAAACGTTGCCAAAATAGCAGAAAAAGAGCGTGGCGTGATTATTGGTTTAACACCAGAGGGTACACGAAAAAAAGTGATCAAATGGAAAACTGGATTTTTGCGGCTAGCAAAAACCTTGGACTGCCCTATTCTCATGATTGGTTTGGATTTCCCTAAACGAATTATTGTTGTCGGTGCACTTTTTCACCCCACTGGAGACAATGATGCTGACCTGGCGTTTATTAGAAACTATTATGGTCAATTTGAAGGAAAACATTCCGATCAATTTTAATGTGTAGATGAATAAGTCAGCGATCACGTTTAGCAATTTTCTCTTTATATAAGGGTCTATAGAAAAGGCAAGCTTAATGGTTTCACGAGGGTATCCAGCAAGCCCCGAACAGGTTCCGGTGCATCTACGTGGAAATAGGAGTGCTGTTACTCGCTGGTTTGGAAGGACTGTACTCTCTGTGTTTGGTTGGCACGTTCAAGGCCGAATACCCAATGTTAAACGATTACTAATTATTGTTGCTCCTCACACTTCAAATTGGGATTTTGTTTTCGCTATGGCTGCCATATTAGGACTTAATCTTAGAGTTCGGTGGATGGGAAAGCATACTATATTTAAATTTGGGGTTACTTGGTTCATGCGTTGGCTAGGCGGAATTCCAACGGATAGGGGCAAACCCGAACAGCTAGTGCGCTATGTTGCGGATTTATCCGATCGTGAGGATGGTGTAGCAATTGGTATGGCTCCAGAGGGAACTCGCAGCAAAGTTACACGCTGGAAGACGGGTTTTTTGAGGATCGCCAAATTAATTGATTGCCCCATATTATTGGTCGGTCTAGATTTCAAAGGCAAAAGATTTGTTATTGACAATATCTACCTTCCCTATGGCGATAATGAACAAGATATAGCCGCGTTAACAAAATACTATAGTAGGTATCACGCAAAGCATCCTGAAAAGTATTAAAAAATAATGTAAGCGTTCACTTATATTAAAAGTATTGATTTTAGAGATTATATAAATCGGTTTTAACTAAAATTGTTGTTTTTCAGGTTGTATCCGTTCCACCGTAGGCTCTGGTGTATTACCCACTTTACTGGCACTACGATGGTTTGATTTACCGCCCCCAAGAGTCTTAGCCGCAAATCAGGTTCAGACTTCTCTTGGTATCCGTTCTTAAATATGGAGCTTTTTTCGCAAAGGCCGTTCTGGTTATTATGGATGCTATTATTAGGAGCTTAACACTACAATTTGTAGATAGTCTGACCTTAAATAAACTAAATTGTTTTGCATTGTTTTTATAGTAGGTTTTTTACTCTCACCTAGGATTGAAGAAGGAGATCCCACCCCCTAGAGTTTTGACGCTCTATTTTCTTTGCAGCCGACTTGGGCTTGGAATGGTAGACAGGATGTTTTGGTCCCAGTATGGATCCTATTACGCCTTTCCTGTTGCTTTTAAGATGCTTGTTGATAAGAGCATCGGCTACAATAAAACTGATACGTCTTGCGATTAACCGCACCTCAGTTTTGATATTCATTATATTTAGTTACATCTTTTAAGCGCTTAACATTGTGATGGCAGTGAAACAAGTGATTGGTCTCTTTTGAGAATCTCGTCTAGCAATGATCAGATGAGCATATCTTGCCCATCTGATCACTACCCTAGAAGTGTGTTCTAAATTAGTATTTTTTCCATAGTTCAGGAGATAGCTATTAATTCATTTAACGTCGATGTGCAGGCTTGTGCGACTTCTTTTCCTTTAATTAAAAAATGTGACTCAAAAAAATGTTGATGTTCCTGGCTATCATGAAAATGATGTGGTGTTAGTACTGCAGAAAAAACAGGCATACCGGTATCTATTTGCACACGCATTAAGTTATCAACAACAGTAGATGCTACAAATTCATGTCGGTAGATACCTCCATCTACAACCAATGCGGCGGCTACCACAGCGGCATATTTTCCACTTTCTGCTAATGCTTTAGCGAAAAGAGGAATCTCATAAGCACCGGGCACCTCAAAATAGCTGACTTGCTTGTCAGTTAGACGGGTTATTTCCTGCTCGAAGGAATTACGTAGCTGGCCAACAATGTCTTTATGCCAGGTGCCTTGAACAAACGCAATGCGCGGACGACGGACAATTTCTTGGATGGATGTAGTCATAAAAAGCTCAAATCAATTTTTGTTTCAGTGACACTTGTGGTCACCATGTGTTGGGTTGAGGGCTGATAAGAGAAGGACAGGCCCTTATTGCACAGGACCTTCGACTGAATGTAAGCAAGCAGTCATCCGATATTGTATTTATCTACATCTTATTCTCATAACCAGACTTTAACTGTCGGCTTTGGAATCGCACCAAATCTGCTTGTCCTCCAAACAGAAGGCTGTTTGGAGCGCCCGCGGGCTACCTTTACATAAAGGACTACCGCCGGTGAGGAATTTCACCCCGCCCTGAGAAAACCCACGCTAATCGCGAGACCTAAGAGTATAGTGATATTGGATATAGCTGTACAATCAAAATGTACTGCACAAAGTGCTATAGTCGATATACCTAATTGCATATTAATAACTTTTAAGACGTTCTAGGTGGCTAATTACTGAGTTCTTAGGGTATACATAACTATGGGTTCTCCCAGTTACTCTTTGCTCTATTGATGACGACAATTTATAGTATGGTGATGGAGCCATCGTTGGTTTAAGAAGGTTTCGGTTCATATTTTGGAGTTTATAATGCTTGAAAAAACATCACCGTTTTCACGTTTTTTGGTTGTAGCGGCTGCCTTTGTTATTGTTGTGTCTGGTCTGAAGATGGCCGGGCCGTTTCTAGTACCCTTCTTGCTGGCTGTTTTTATCGCAATGGTTGTTTCTCCTCTGTTGGCTTGGCTTAAAGGATTCCGTATTCCTAATGGAATAGCTATTTCTCTGGTAATTACCGTTGTACTGTTAACTGGTTTGATTCTTGGTGCAGTGATTGGCTCATCAGTGGACAATTTTCGAGGAGATATTCCTGAGTATTCTGCAAAACTGTCATTGTTAAGCGGTTCTGTTCAACAATGGCTAAGTCACCGTGGAATTACCATAGATGCTGAGCAGTGGAGTAATAGTTTTGATCCAGCGGCTGTAATGGGGGTTGTAGGTAGTACGTTGGCCTCTTTTGGTAATGTTATGACCAATACGGTAATGATTTTACTCACGGTAATTTTTATTCTGGCTGAAAATGTTAGTTTCGGAGACAAATTGCGTAGTGCAAGGGGACATGAGAGTTCTCAAAAATGGTTGAGTACCTTTGCTGAAAGTGTGCATAGCTATTTGGCTATTAAAGCTGCGATAAGCCTACTGACGGGGGTCATTATCTTTTTATGGTTAGTCTTTCTTGGCGTGGACTATGCGGTACTATGGGGGTTAATTGCTTTTTTGCTTAATTTTATCCCGACGGTGGGATCTTTTATTGCCGCAGTACCAGCGGTGCTCTTAGCTTTAGTGCAGCTAGGTGTCCTTCAAGCAGGGCTGACTTTACTCGGTTTTGTTGTCGTGAATCTTTTCATGGGAAGTGTTCTAGAGCCTCGTTGGATGGGGCGTGGTTTAAATTTATCGCCTTTGGTGGTGTTTATATCCTTGGTGCTTTGGGGTTGGGTACTGGGGCCTGTTGGTATGCTATTGTCCATTCCTCTGACCATTATGGTGAAAATAGCACTAGAAAACCAAGAAGATACTCGTTGGATTGGGGTTATGCTGGGCGCGGGAAAACGTTTAGAGTCTGACTCATATAGTGCGGGTCAACAGCTACAGGCGCCCAAAGACACTTAAGTTTAGAGTAAATCTGGAGCGCATTTCATCTCCTAAGATTGGTCCGTTTATCTGAATTTACGCATGGCGCATGAGTCGTTGTTTTTGTCGATTCCAGTCACGTTCTTTGTCGTCCATGCGTTTGTCATAGCTGGCTTTGCCTTTTGCTAGGGCAATCTCGCACTTAATAAGATGATTTTTCCAATAGAGCGCAGTGCAAACCGCAGTATGTCCTTTTTGATTGACGCCTTCTTCAAGCTTTTGTAACTCTCGATAATTAAGTAGTAACTTGCGCGTTCTTTTGGCATCTGTAACAAAATGTGTTGAAGCTGATAGTAAAGGTGTTATGTTAGTCCCGATCAACCAAGCTTCGCCATTTTTGACAAAGACATAGGTGTCGGTAAGGTTAACTTTACCCTCTCTTAAGCTTTTTACTTCCCATCCTAGAAGGACGAGGCCAGCCTCAAATTTATCTTCAATAAAGTAGTCATGTTTGACTTTCTTATTTAAAGCTATGGTATTTGAAGTTTGTTTTGATTTTTTCTTTATCATTATCTAAGTATACGTGGCGACTAATTTTTATCATAGATTATTAGTTATAATCTAACTAAATTGTGCATTTATTAGGTAGTCAGACAGCAAATAGGTACAATTTATCTACCGACAATTGAGAGGGTAATATGGCACTACAAAAAAAAGGAATGCATGGAGCTTGGACGAGTCGCTGGACATTTATTATGGCTGCGACAGGATCGGCTGTAGGTTTGGGCAATATGTGGAAATTTCCCTATGTCGCTGGAAGTAATGGCGGTGGAGCCTTTGTGCTAATTTATCTGGCATGTATCTTACTTATAGGTGTACCTGTGATGATGGCAGAGGTGCTTATTGGACGTCATGGCCGGCAGAGTCCAATTAATTCGATGAACGAAGCGGTGCATGTTAGTGGCGCCGATTTGCGATGGCGCAGTGTCGGTTGGATAGGTGTTGTTGCTGGACTGTTAATCCTATCCTTTTATGCTGTTATTGCCGGGTGGGCCCTAGACTATATTTTGTTGATGTCTTCAGGAGAACTCCAGGGTATCAATGGTGCGACTGCCAGTGCAGCATTCGATAACTTATTGTCCAATCCAGGCCGGCTGATTGCTTGGCAAACATTATTTTTGATGCTGTGTGTCGGAGTGGTTATAGGGGGAGTTAAAAAAGGCTTAGGAATTGCCGTTGAAACATTAATGCCGTTATTATTTTTGATGCTGTTGCTGTTGCTTGTATTTGCTGTGCTAAAAGGAAATTTTGCAGCCGCTGTTGGTTTTCTGTTCAGCTTTGATTTGGATGCTCTCACGTGGCGTGGCGTGCTTGAAGCTATGGGACAAGCTTTTTTTACCTTAAGTATTGGTATGGGAGCTATTATGGCCTATGGTGCCTACATGCCGCAGGATGCAAATATTGGTAAAACCATTCTTATCGTTGCGTTTTTTGATAGCGCCGTTGCCATTATTTCAGGCCTTATTATCTTCTCAATTGTGTTTGCCACTCCAGGTATTGAGCCTAGTGCTGGTCCTGGACTCATGTTTATTAGTTTACCTGTGGCTTTTGGCGGTATGCCTGGTGGCCTTCTCATTGGAGCTCTATTTTTTGTATTGGTGTCTATTGCGGCGTGGAGTTCAGCGATTTCTCTACTTGAACCCTGTGTAGCCTGGCTAATGGAGGCGAAAAACATTAGCCGGGTCAAAGCGAATTTTATTATTGCAGGCGTAGCCTGGGTACTGGGATTAGGGAGTGTTTTCTCGTTTAATATTTGGGCTGATTATAAGTTTGCTGGCTTTACTTATTTTGATTTCTTAGACTTCATTACTGCAAATATTATGTTGCCCATAAGTGGCTTACTGATCACCTTATTTGTAGGTTACTTAATTAAAAGAGACATTATCGATACTGAAATGCAGGGTACCTCAGAACGAATCATACGATTATGGGAGCTTACAATAAAATATATCGCTCCCTTTGCTATTGCTCTGGTGTTTATTATGGGTGTTTATGACAAATTTACCTCGTGAGAGATAATTAGTTTTGGCTACAGTTAAACGATCGGCATTAGTCATGCATTCTGATCAGGAGATGTATGACTTAGTCAATGATGTGACAGGATACCCATCCTTTATGGATGGATGTCACAATGTACAGGTCTTTGAACATACCGCCACAACTATGCTTGCGCGGTTAGATCTAAAAAAAGCGGGGATCAATCTGAGCCTGTTAACACGTAACCATTTGCAGGGGCCAAGGCATATTAATATGACCTTAGAAGATGGGCCATTTAAAATTTTTCGTGGCGATTGGACATTCACTCCATTGACAGATAGTGCTTGTAAAGTAGAGCTTGATTTGGAATTTGAGTTCATCAGCAGAAGTCTTAGTTTTGCAGCCTCCAGTCTTTTTTCTGGGGTGGCAAATAATTTGGTGGACTCTTTGTGTAAGCACGCTGATGTTGTCTATGGTGCATCCATTGGATAATCAGAAGCATCTCATTGATGTTGAGGTAGCCTATGCGCTGCCTGAGCAACAATTTCTTGTAAATCTCAGGGTTCCTCTTGGAACGTCGGCAATTCAAGCTGTGGAGCAGTCTGGTTTGTTGGAACGGTTTATTGGTCTTGACATAACCAACATTGGAATATTTTCTCAACGGTTAGGTTCCAAAGGTATGGCTAGCGCAGACGTCTATGTGTTAGAGCCTTTTGATAGAGTGGAGATTTATCGACATCTCAGCTTAGACCCAAAAGAAATTCGTCGTCGAAGAGCCGAAAAATCGGCTCAGAAGACAAACACTAAAAGCTCTCTTTGATCAATCAGGAGCGTTTTATGCTTTGTATGCTGCCATAGGTTATTGATCGCAATATCCATTCTAACGGGCCGAAATGAAAGCGTTCCATCCAAGTATGCGAGAGCCCTATTTGAAATATCCAGATACCTACTACGACATAAAGTTGTTCTATTCTATCAAAGGTGCCAAATTTTCCTAAGCCCCAGCCATAAAAAATAAAACCGCAGATTAAGGTTTGTGAAATATAGTTAGTCAGTGCCATTCTGCCTACATTGGCCAGCACCCTTTTGGTTGAGGTCAACAGCTGACTCCTTGTGAAAGCTAAAATCCAACACATATAGCTATAGGCCAAAAGCAGGCTGCCCCAATAATTTTCTTGAGAGAGTATTACTTCAATAGGAAACTCGTTAGCTATGTTGCTATTAATGCGTCCACAAATGATGAAGGTCCCTAAGCAAAAACATACAAGTCCTTGTAACTGTAATGATTTTTTAGTGAACCTACGGCCAAAAAAATCGGTTTTAAATAGTGCTACACCAATCATCATTAGGCCCAATACACGGCAACCATAAAATAGGCCATTGACTAACATGTCACCTGCCATTTCATGTCGGTGACCCATTTGTCCTATCCAGCTGGATTGATTGGCAGTAATTTCAAGCTCAATTATGGTCTGATCAGGTTTCCAGGCCATTAAGATCTCTTGAAGATTCGCTTCATTCATAGAGGGCATTATTGCTGCAGGTAACGCGAATAAAACTGCATTAATAGCAAGTAACAGAAGTGCACATAAAAAAAGAAATCGTGATGATTTATGTCGAAAAAAGTAGATTACCATTCCAGCAATAGCATAAATAAATAGTACATCTCCATACCAAAGAAGGTATAAGTGCATCAGGCCAAGCAGGGCTAGAGCGCTCATTCGCCGGAAATGTAAAGAGGCGGAGTTCAAGTCGTTTTCCTCTGCCCTAGAGGTCATGATAAAAAAACCTGTTCCAAATAGAACAGCAAAAATGGTCATGAATTTTTGTTCAGCAAAGAGATGTGAGAAATAATAAACAGTTTGATTGGATCCTGAGAAGTCTCCGAAGGATAATGGATTACCTAAAACCGATGAAATCATTGAAAATAATTGAATGTTAACCAGTAATATCCCCAGGACGGCGACTCCGCGAATAATATCTATACTGGCTAATCGGTCATCTTCAGGAGTCGGACCTCTGTCTAATGATTGTGTGGTAACTTGAGTAAATACTTTGTTCATAACTTCACTATCCATGTGAGTATCAACAGATAAATTTGGTCGACCTGTTGATAGGTTTTACTCAGTTGAGGAAGTTTTTCCTATTGAATTAGGTATATAGTCTCCTACCACATCTTTCATCAGACCTTTGTTATCAAAATACACAGTAATACCTTGCTCGGTCTTAACCCCAGTGGCAGAGGTATTTCTAAAGACATAGTCCCAACGGTGAGTGTTAAAGGTATCTGTTACTATAGGCGTTCCCAGAACAAATTGCACCTGGGCTTTTGACATGCCAGGCTGCAATTTATTGGCCATGTCTTGATCAAGAATATTACCTTGTTGGACGTTAATTTTATGGACACCAGGAAATTTTATCCAGCTGCACCCCGATGAGAGAAGAGTAATAATTACCAAGGTTACAGCAAAAAATCGCATGACAGGCTTCCAGTTAGGCTCGATAAAAGACATAATCACTATATTCAAAATATTCAAGAAGAGCAAATTATGATTCATAAAGATCACGAGCTTAAGAAGGCTGGTCTAAAGGTCACGTTACCACGGATTAAAATCCTTCAGATATTGGAGAATACACCTGAATGGCACATGACAGCTGAGGATATTTATCAAGCACTACGAGATGCCCAGGAAGATGTTGGCATTGCTACAGTCTACAGAGTATTGACCCAATTTGAAGCAGCTGGATTGATTACCAGGCACAGCTTTGATAATGGCCCAGCAGTCTATGAGCTTGATCGAGGTGATGGTCATGACCACATGGTTTGTACTGAAACTGGAAAGGTTGTTGAATTTCAAAATCCTGAAATTCAGAAGCTGCAAGAGCAAATTGCCAAAGAGAATGGATACAAAGTAGTTGGACACAGTTTAGTTTTATATGTAAAGCCAATCTAATAGCTTGCCGCCTCCTGTAGGATACTGTTAAGGGAAATAAAAAACCTAAATGCTAACGTTAAAGCAAGTTGAAGATTTTTTAAATGCATGGGCTGATGCCATGTGGAGCACACCACTGGTTATTTTATTAGTTGGGGGTGGATTATTTTTTATGATTTACTCGCGGTTCCGTCCTTACCGCTACTTTGGTCACGCTGTTGACTTATTGCGTGGAAAGTATAGTGATCCTAATGATCCTGGGCATATTCCTCATTCTCAAGCGCTAGCCACTGCACTCTCTGGAACCCTTGGTTTGGGTAACATTGCCGGGGTGGCTATCGCTATTAGCATGGGTGGGCCTGGCGCTGTATTTTGGATGTGGGTAACTGCTATTGTTGGTGTGTCCACCAAATTCTATACGGCATCACTGGCGATCATGTTCCGCGGTAAAGACGCTGATGGTGCGGTTCAAGGTGGGCCGATGTATGTTATCACTGAGGGAATGGGTAAGCGTTGGTACCCCTTAGCGGTGTTATTTGCAGTGGCCTGCACGATTGGTGCGCTACCACTGTTCCAAGCCAATCAATTTATTCAATTATTGCGAGATGTGATTGCAATCCCAGCGGGCATGGCAACTACTGAGGATCATTTCACCTTTGACCTTGTGTCCAGTGCCATTGTGGCAACTCTGGTAGGCCTAGTGATCGTTGGGCGAATTGAGCGAATTGGCCGAATTACGGTAAAACTAGTGCCCGCGATGGTTTTAATGTATTTGTTTATGACCGCCACGGTGCTCTTCACCTATGCTGCGGATATTCCAGCGACACTGCTGTTGATCGTAACGGATGCCTTTACCGGTGAAGCAGTTGCTGGTGGATCCATAGGCGCAGTAATACTTATTGGTGTGCGAAGAGGCGCATTTTCTAACGAAGCTGGTATAGGTACTGAATCCATGGCTCATGGTGCGGCAAAGACTCAGCAACCAATTCGCGAGGGAGTCGTCGCGATGGTAGGTCCGGTAGTAGATACCCTAGTAGTCTGTACCTGCACAGCCTTGATTATTTTGTTAACTGGTGTTTGGCAAAGTGCTGACGGAGTAGAGGGTGTAACGCTTACTGCACGAGCGATAGAGCAGGTTTTCCCTGAAACAGGCATTTACTTGTTGTTAACCATGGTTGGGTTACTAAGCTTTAGTACCATGGTGACAATGTGGTTCTACGGTGCTAAGTGTACGGGCTTTTTATTGGGATCTCATCGGCAGCATTATTATACGCCGGTGTATCTGGCACTTCTTTTGGGCGGAGCGGTAGTCTCAATGGATGTTGTAAACGGTTTGATTCTTGCGACCTATGCTACCATGGCGATTCCAACCATGGTCTCTGCGCTTTATTTGGCGCCTAAAGTTAATCAGGCGGCAAAAATTTATTTTGACGAATTGAGAGTAAACAAGCGTTAAAGTAGTCCTTCAATATGCACTGCTATGGCATCAGGCTTGGTGATGGGGGCGAATCTTTCTACCACATGGCCCTGTTTATTGATTAGAAACTTAGTAAAATTCCACTTGATACTGTCAGTAATAAGCCCTTTTGCCTGCTTTGTTAAGTACTTGTAGAGCGGGTGTTGATTGGCGCCATTGACATCAACTTTTGCCATTACTGGAAAGCTAAGCCCGTAGTTGAGTTGGCAAAACTCTTGAATACTTTCATTATTGCCCGGTTCTTGAGCGCCAAACTGATTGCAGGGGATTGCTATTATAGTTAGACCTTTTTCATTATAACGCTCATGCAGGGCCTGCAAGCCCTCGTATTGGGGGGTAAAGCCACATTGACTGGCGGTATTTACAATCAGTACAACCTTGCCTTGGAAATCTGATAAGGCCTTATCTTGTTTATTGCTATCAGACAAAGTGAAATCGTAAATTGAATCTACCATGGGTATTTCCTTGTGGTTTTAGCGTTAAAAAATTGGTTAATCACAACAGTGCTCAGGTCCGGGGAAACTTCCGTTAGAAACTTCAACACTGTATGTTTTAAGTGCGTCTTGAATGCTGTTAGCGCCAGCTAAAAAGTCTTTAGAAAATTTAGGTAAGCGTTTAGAGATGCCTAACATGTCATGCAATACTAGCACTTGAGCATCAGTGCTTGCTCCTGCACCAATGCCTATTACTGGAATGTCCAATGCTGCGGTTAAGGCAGTGCCCAGAGTAGATGGAACGCATTCTACAACAATAAGATCGGCCCCAGCATCTTGTATCGCTATGGCCTCTTGAATCATTTTTTTTGCCTCGGCTTCGGCACGTCCTTGCACTTTAAAACCGCCAAATTTATGAACTGACTGAGGCGTTAGCCCAACATGACCACATACGGGAATACCTCTCTGGCTGAGTAAATAGACGATTTCTGTCAACCACTCCCCTCCTTCTAGTTTTACCATCTGAGCGCCTGATCGCATTAAGGTGGCTGCATTTTCTAACGCTTTGATCTCAGTTGCGTAGGACATAAAGGGCATGTCACTGACAAGTAGGGAGTGATTATTCCCTCGTTTTACAGCTGAGGTATGGTAGGCCATTTCATCAACAGTCACAGGAATTGTACTGTCATGTCCCAAAATAACATTACCCAATGAATCACCTACCAGTGCAACTTCTATTGCTGCAGCCTCTATAAGATGCGAAAAAGTATAATCATAGGCAGTGATAGCGGAAAATTTCTCGCCATTTTTTTTCATTGAACGTAGGGTGTTTATAGAAATTTTCTTCATCGGACCATGATAACCTATTAGAAAGAGTAAACTTAACGCCTACAGTTTATCTTAGTAAAACGAAGAAGCAACGGTAGTTTTTTCTGCTGTGAGTGGATGGGGGTTGTAATAGTGTCTGCCGGACTGGGTTTGCAAGATAAATCTCACAAGATTGTAGTAGTCAAGCTTGTGATTATTAGTAAGATTTATCTCTGATGTATTCACTATGAGCAACGGTGTGTCATCATAATGATAAAAAAATTGGGTATAAGCATCGTTAAGTTGTTGTAAATAACTCTCTTCGATAGGTTTTTCAATGGCATGGCCACGTCGCTGAAGTCTTTCATATAACGTAGCCGTTGGTGCTTGAAGGTAAATGACCAAATCAGGTTTTGGAAGGTCGGTGATAACATTGTCATACACGGTTTGATAGAGTCGATATTCGTCATCTTCTAGAGTAACTTTGGCAAATAAGGGGTCCTTGTCAATTAAAAAGTCAGACACCCTTACTTGTTGAAAAATGTCACCTTGACGTAAAGACTGAAGTTTTTGCATTCTTTGAAATAAAAAGTGTAATTGAACCGATAGTGCATGGGTTCGCCTGTCTCTGTAAAAGCGTTCTAAAAAGGGGTTTTCCTCGGACTTTTCCAGCAAAATATCATAATTAAATGTGCCCGCAAGACGTTTGGCCAAGGTTGTTTTACCAACCCCAATTGGGCCTTCAACAGCAATATATGATGGTATTGTGATGTCGGTGTGCTCTAAATTGAGTTTTGCTAATAGACCATCAAACACACTTAACCCCACAACTTTTTATTAATTCTATAGCTTTACAATACCCTGATCGAGACAATTTGCCAACAAGTCAGTAACCGTTTTATTTTCAGTAATCAATAATTGAGGATCAATTTCTGACATTGGTAATAGCACAAATGCTCGCTCAGAAATTCTAGGGTGCGGAATAGTTAATCGCGGCTTATTAAGCACTAATTTACCATAAATCAATATATCTAGATCAAGAGTTCTGGGCCCCCATCGCTGGTTTCGAATTCGCTCCTGATCGTTTTCGATAGTTTGCAGATAGTCAAGTAGATCAAGAGCAGACAGGCCAGTATTTAACCGAACAACTGCATTGATATAATCTGGTTGATCTTGAGGTCCAATAGGATTTGTGCAGTAAAAAGAAGAACAAATTAGGTCATCTATCTTTGGATGCTCTCGTAACACCTGAAGAGCCTTATTCAGTTGCTCTTTGGGATCCTCAAGATTGCCAGCAAGATTACTCCCCAAGCCAAGATAGACAACCTCCATTAATCTTCAATGACCTTTTTTTTGCGTGAGTTACGACGTGGCCGCTTTTTACCGGATATTTTCCCAGCTGCATCTGACATCGCCTGCTTTTGCTCTTCATCGGATTCTTGATATTGAGTCCACCATTCGCCCATTCCATTGAGATCTTCACCGGCTTGTTCTCGCAGTAAAATAAAATCATAGGCAGCCCGAAAGCGAGAATGTTCTAACAAGCGTTTTGCTCTTTGTCCTCCGCGCCGAGGTAGCTGCAGTTGTAAATCCCATATTTCTCGCATAGGAATGGTAAATCGTTTTGGAATGGCGGTGATCACTATTTGTCTGGATATGGCTTCGCTAGCAGCTTTGCTAAGGGCATAAGTAGCTGAATTCCCTTTTTCCTGAAGCTGATTCGACAAGCGCTCTACTTCTGGCCAGAGTAATGCGGCATAAATAAAAGCAGGCGTCACTCGTTGATTAGAAGAAATCCGTAAATCAGTATTAATAAAAGCCTGCTCAATTAATTGCTTAGCATTGCTTTTACCATTATTCATAAGGCGATCAGCCTGAGGAATTAAAGCGCCGAATACACTGTAGTTGCGTAGCAGGCTTAAGGTCACTGAACCCTTACCACTCATAAATAATTTAAGCGTTTCATCAAATAGCCTTGGTGGGGACACATGACTTAAATTATTAGCTAATTTAGCGATCGGTTTAGCTGTGCTTGGCTCTATCTTGAAGCCTAATTTGGCAGTAAAACGAATGACACGCAAAATACGAACAGGGTCTTCGCGATAACGAGCATCAGGTACGCCTATCATCCTAATTATTCGGTTTTGTATATCTTCTAAGCCATTCGTAAAGTCATGAATAGTATTGTCTGTTGGATTATAGTACAGAGCATTTACAGTCAAATCCCTTCTTTGAGCATCTTCATTGATAGAGCCAAAAACGTTGTCTCTGGTGAGCATACCACTCTCATTCTGTTGCATCTGCGTAGAACGTGACGCTACTGTAGTACCATTACTTTGCTCATTAGAGCGAAAGGTAGTAACTTCGATGAGCTCTCTGCTGAGTTGTACATGGACTATTTGGAATCTTCTGCCTATGATCCTAGATCGTCGAAATAATGATTTAACTTCCGCAGGTTGGGCATCAGTGGCGACATCAAAATCTTTCGGGTGAATACCCAGTAGCAAATCTCGTACTGAGCCTCCAACAATATAGGCTTCATAGCCAGCTTTTTGTAGAGTACGAACAACCTTAATGGCATCTTTACTCATTGACGCTGGGTTTATCCCATACGTGTTTGCGTCTACGACTAGAGGCTTCGATGTTAGAGTTTTGGTGTCAAAAAAATTTACTATGCGCTTAAGCATTAATTTATAGTCAGAATATTGTGAGCATAGTTTAACAGAGGACGTAGCCTTCGGTGTGACTTATTGCATATTCACAGAGTAAAAGTCATCTTAATGTGAAATCAAAAAGAGGCTGCCTTTCGGCAGCCTCTATAGTGAGCTTTTAGGCGTAAGCCTTTCAAACCCTTTCGCAATCCATTATTATTATTGTTTATTGTTATTATGTTTAATGCCACACAAATGTGTGAACTTTAGTTTAATCAAAAAAGCTATTACTGCAAGACATTTAATTGATATTTTAAGAATACTTCGCTGTGAATTTATGTTTTTTTAGAACCAATTATTTAACTGGCCTGGGAATGTTGAGTTTTTTACGTCGTTGCCAAAGGTTTTTTCGACTAATACCTAAATTTTGTGCAAGTTGAGTTTCACGCATTGTTTTTTGATTATCCAAGACATATTGAATAAAGTATTTCTCTAAAGATAGTGAATTACTATTTTCCGAGGTGGTTAGAGCTTCCTTGGCGATATTTTGTGTGTTGCTATTACCATTTATATACGCATGTAAATGTTCTGGAGAAATAATACTTCCCTCATCTAATGTTAAAGCGACTTTATAGAGGGTGTTCTTTAGCTCGGTTATGTTACCTGGCCAGCTGTAGTTGGTTAATACTTTGATGCTTTCTTCGGAGATGTCGATTGGAAAACTTAGTTCCTGACTGACTTTCTCAATAAAATAATTTGCTAATTGGGCTATGTCTGAAGATCTTTCACGCAGCGCGGGAACCTCGATTTTGATTGCATTTACAGCTCGAAACAGATCCACTCTATAAGGGTCGTCAAGGCATAACATGTCTATATCTTTTGCTGTAGAGGCTATACAGTGTATCTTAGAATTTCGTGTTAACTCAATTACAGCTCGTTGATGACTTTTTGCTAGACCACAAATATTAGCTAAAAACACAGTGCAAATACCTGTTTTTTCAGCTAGCTCGAGACTGTTTTTAAACTGCATATCCGATGCGCTAGGGCAATTGATAGTGATGAAGCGTTTTTCTTTTCGCTCGCTAATATTATGAATAGCCTGTGCTACAAGGCGCTTGCCTGTGCCTATTTCTCCCGCTATTAATATTGATAGATCAGTTGCAGCTGCTTTTCTTAATAGAGCGTGCGTAGCAATAATTTCTGTGCTGCTCCCCAGCAGTTGATCTATGCTGTTAAATGCCGTCATTTCACTACTTTTGTTGGCATACAAAATACGTTTAACCGATTGAACTAATTCTTCATGATCAAACGGTTTAGATATATAGTCTACTGCGCCTTGGCGCATAATTTCTACCGCAGACCTTAGGCTAGCATAGCTGGTCATTATCAAAACAGGTACCTCAGGCGCAAGACGTATAAAGTCCCCCCCTGAGCCACCTGGAAGTCGTAAATCACTGACGATTAAATCAAAATTGTTCAAATTAAATCCACTTAAAGCTGCTTTGACACTGACAGCTTCACTAACTTTATAGCTTTGTCGCTCAAGTAGTTTGACAATAGATAACCTGATGATGTCTTCATCTTCTACGACTAAGATGTGATGGTTAGTTTTGTTCATTTGATTAATTGTAGTTGAGCATATGTTGACTATCGATAGCTGATGATACCATTTTAGAGACTGTCAGGTTGTTGTCAAAGTTTATCAAAAATCAGCTTAACCGTGGTACCACGCTGACTATTCTCAGCTGGACTGAATATTGTTATTTGCGCGCCAAGACTTTTTACTAAATTAAATACTACCCAAAGTCCGAGGCCTGTTCCTTCACCAATATCTTTTGAAGTTACAAACGGCTCAAACAGTTTTGACTGCAAGTCTTCGTCAATGCCAGTACCTAAATCATTAATTGTAACAATGATTTTTTTATCTTTAACGCTAGCTAGCATAGTAACCGTACTGTTTTTTGGCGATGCATCTCGGCTATTACTTAGCAAATTAAGAAAAATTTGAATAAGCTGATGATAGTCTCCAAAAATATTTAGTGTTTGATCTATGGTGCATTGAAAGGTCACATTAGAGTGATTTTGGCCGAGAGTTAGCAGATTAATAGCTTCTTCTCCAGCCTCTTGTAAATTGACTTTTTTGAAATTTGCCTTGGTAAGTTCTCCTCCACGCGAGAAATTTATCAGCGACTCTACAATCTTATTAATACGGTTGGTTTGAGATAAAATTTGTTGAGCAGATTGACTGATTTGCTCCGGTTGAGATTCATACTCCAAATTTTGCGCTACACAGGCTATTCCTGTGACTGGATTTCCTATTTCGTGAGCAACTCCGGCAGCTAGTCGACCCATCGATGCAAGACGTTCATTATCAATTGATTTTTGTACTAAAACTACGGATTCGGTTTTTTCTTCGACTAATAGAATTAGACTATGGTTAATTTCTTCCGCCACCTGTTGTTGTGACTTTTGAAAGTTAAACCACCGAGTATGATTGTCTATAATTAGCCGAACATTATCACTGGTACTATTTCTGCTGGAAATAAATTCGATGATAGCGGATTTCCAAGGATCGGGTAGATCATTTACTGAACTGCCTGATGCTCTATCTTCATTGATATTAGTATAGGCTGCTATGGCTGAATTCCATTTTAAGATTTCGCCATTTTGGTCTATTGAAATTATGCCAATAGGAAGATTATCGAGTATTTGTCGATGGTGTATCCGAAGTTTATTTAGCTCGCTTGCAATACCGGTTAACTGATGTCCGTGAACAGCAATAACTGATTCAAGTAGAAAAATATCTTCTTTTTGCTCTCCCGTTGCTTTTTTTAACGGAAGCGCTGATTGCATAATACGATGAGCAGTTAGTACCCCAAAACGCAGATTGAGTGACGCATTAATGGAATCTCTTAACTGTCGTAGGGCTCCAGGTCTTATTTCAGCTTCATTAACCCCAAGCACATCCAAAGCAGTTTGTACTTCAATATCCGCTTCTTCACCCAATGCCAAACGTAAACTTTCCCTTATTTCGCCAATGGAATTATGCTTGATCTCTACTCTTATGGGTATATAGACATTGTCCGCCATACAAATAACGGCAAAATTCTGTTCATCTTCACTCATTTTAGTGAAAATCGAAAACAGCGTGCAAAGTGTTATATTGAGAATCAGTGCTTCGATAGACCAGACTTCCCATGCTTGCATGCCAAATAGTAATGATTTGTCGATCAAAGGTACTTGCCATTGCCAATCGCCAAAAACTAAGGGTGCCGCAAGTGAAATAAACCAAATAAACATACCGCCGAAAAGTCCTGCTAGAAATCCTTTACGATTGACTTTTGGCAGGTATACAGCTGCTAACATTCCGGGGGTTAATTGTGCTAAACCGGCTAAACCGACTAAATAAAGATCGGTAATGCTCCTACTATTAATTGCATTACTCAGTAAAATACAGATCAGCAGGAGTCCTAGCGCGATAATTAAATAACGATAATTAATCCACTTGGTTAAGTTCTGCGTTTTTGATAATGCCGTGACTGGCAGGATAATACTGTTGAGGATCGTTCTGGTTAATAGCATAACCAAGCTGCTACAAATTGCCACCGAAATCAGTAGAACAGCGGCGGCAGCAATACTAGCAATTATTGGCTTACCTAACATTAGTGGCAGGCTATATAAATACTCTTGAAAGGCTGATGCTGATTGCAGTGCTATGCCGCTCCACAGCATAGGAAAAGCTGGAATACAGGCCAAAAGCACGAGCAATGGATAAGTCCAAGACATGGTTTTAGATTGATGCTCAGAGATATCCGTGGAGACGAGAATATTGAAATTAGTAGGCATAGCCAGCGCACCAGCCAAAAAAATGATAAAAAGGCTGTAGGATATGTCTAAGCGTTTTATTGTGGTTTGTTGGCCTGTCTGGAGAACCCAAGTGTCCATTTCTTTGAATCCACCAAATGCTGACTCTACTGCTGTCCAAGTAGATAACACAAGCGCCAACATTAGCAGCATTCCAGCAGCAGACATAATCCATCGGATTTGAGACACTATACCCAACTTAATTGAACGGAAGATAACGAATCCAACGCCAATTATTAAAGCAATGCTGCTCAAGAACTTTTTAGGGGCATCAAATACCATGTTGATGATGGAATCAAAGGCTAGAATATGCGCGAGTATTATCGGTATTAATACTAAAGCAGTCGCAATACAGCTGGTGATGGCCACTAATCTGCCGCGATAGCGGAAGGTTAGGAAGTCTATCGATGTAGCAAACCTAACCACACGGCTTAATCGTCGAATGGGAAATAGAACCAAAGGAGATAAGGTGAAGACTAAGGAAAACGCGAATAAAGCGAAAATAGTACTGTAGCCGTAACGACCGACCATCTCGATTGTGCCCATTGCCAGTAGCACACCGATACTCGCAACTAAAGCAAGTGACAGGATGATATCTTGGCTTACTTGACTACTTTTTAGGCTTATTTTGTAGGTTGTTAGACATGCAAAACCTATGCTAAAGAGTGTGAGGCTAATTACCAATATATTCATGGTTTGCTGCGCTTACGCTGAAGTATAAAGGTAGAAAAAACTAATAATCCCCATACTAAAAACGGTCTAAACCAATGCCCTGAGGGCTCTAAGGCCCATTGGATTGCAAGAGGAAAAACAACGATGCCAAGTAGTAAGAGGGTCGCAACCAGTTGATAGTTAAACATAAACACCGTATCTAAAAGAAAGAACTAAGACGAATTTCTTCCAAGATGGTATTGAAGAACGTCTTGCAAAGCAAATCATGAGGTGGATATGGATAAATTTAAAATCCATGAGGAGCAGAAATACTTAGGCTAGGCTTTATTTTTTTAGAATTCCAATGAGCTATGGCCCACGCTATTATTTCATTCACACTTGAGTTATGTAAGGACTCTGGTGGTGACTGTTGTAGCCAATCAAGAGCAGACCATAAGGTTAAGGATTCCTCTCCTTGCTTGAGGCTCGCAGCGCAATTTTGCTTGCTTAGCTTTTGCCCTAAAGCATTGGTTGCAATTGGTATATGTGCATACTGTGGCTGGCTGTAACCAAGACAGCGTTGCAAGTAAATTTGGCGAGGGGTAGAGTCGACAAGATCTGAGCCGCGCATCACATTGGTAATACCTTGATAATGATCATCTAAGACCACTGCCAGTTGGTATGAAAATAGTTGATCTTTTCGTTGGATTATAAAATCACCAACATAGTTGGTTATATTTTGATCATAGTCGCCAAGAATATGGTCATAAAACCCTATTAAAGTCGGTTGAGAGGGAAGGCGAATTCGAACAGAAGTCTCTCCTGAGATTAATTCAAGTGACCGACAGAGACCATCATATATACCATTCAAGGTTGATAAACGTTTCCTGTTACAACTGCAGTAATAAGCTAAATCTTTGGATTTGAGATGTTCAATAGCGGCTGCATACGCCGCTAGCCGATTACTTTGATAAAGCACAGGGCCGTCCCAGTATAACCCGTGAGCACAGAGTTGGCGCAATATAACGTCACTTGCGCCAAGTACTTCGCGGGGCGGATCAATGTCTTCTATACGAAGCATCCAATGGCCGCCCACAGATCTAATATCTAGGAAACTAGCAAGGGCACTAATTAACGAGCCAAAATGAAGTGGACCTGTGGGCGAAGGTGCAAAGCGGCCAACAGCTTTTACAGTGGACATAAAAAATACCTATGGTCATGCAATTGTGACTTTCCGTAACCCTAGGACAATAAAATTTTAGCCCCCGGTAAGCTGTTTTTCCTTTATCTCATCGAGGGTTTTACAGTCTACACAGAGGTCTGCAGTTGGGCGAGCCTCAAGTCTGCGAATTCCAATTTCAATACCACATTGATCACAGAATCCATAGTCGTCTTCTTCTACTCTAATTAATGTTTTATCAATCTTTTTAATTAGCTTTCTTTCTCGATCTCGAGTGCGCAGTTCTAAGCTAAACTCTTCTTCTTGCGTAGCACGATCAGCAGGGTCAGGAAAATTCGCCGCCTCATCTTTCATATGGGTTACGGTCCGATCCACTTCTTCCATGAGTTCGAGTCGCCATGCTTTGAGAATCCGTTTGAAGTGTTCGCGCTGATTATCATTCATGAACTCTTCATCTTTCTGCTCTACATAGGGATTTAATCCATGCAACGTTACTGAGCTAGTTGGCATTGGAGCTTTCTTTTTAGACGATGAAGTTGTAGGTTTCGATGTACCGTTTTGTGTAGCCATTAATAAAATCCACTGAAAATGTTGGTCAAAAAATTTGACCCTGTCTTATAGAGATTTTTCATGCATTTATCAAGTAATATTTTGTTATAGAGCATCTATTTTATAACTAATCACTTATATTACTGTGATAATAGCAGTCCCTTGTTACACTACACTTAAGTCAGAGTGGGTCTCTGGATTAATACACACGCGTTTTTAGGTTCTAAAATATGCACAACAACCCAGTATTGTATCAGGCAACTTTTATTCGTCGGTACAAGCGATTTTTCGCGGATGTTGTTAATAGCAATGGCGAACTAATCACTGTACATTGCCCAAATACAGGGTCGATGCGGAATTGCCAAATTGAAAATTCTCCTTGTTGGTACTCCTTATCGGACAACCCAAAGCGTAAATTAGTTGGAACCTTGGAAATCGTAACTACTTCTCATGGTCGTTTAGCGGGGATCAATACTCTAAGGGCAAATAGAATAACAGCTGATGCGTTGAGATGTAAAAAAATAGACCGATTCGCACCGTATGATGAAGTCTTTTCAGAGGTGGCTTATGGAAAGGAAAAAAGTCGTATAGATTTCCTGCTAAAGGATTCAGCTAAATCTTTACCAGACTGCTACATTGAAGTTAAAAATGTAACATTGGATGTGGGTGATGGAATTGCTGAGTTTCCTGATTCACCAACCAGTCGCGGGGTTAAGCACCTTCGTGAGCTGATCACTATGTCAAAAGCTGGTTATCGTGCGGTCCTTTTATTTTGTGTTCAATTGAATGATATTAATTGCGTTAAAGTAGCAGGATATATAGATCCGGAATATCAAAAAATGATCACCTTAGCTATTCAAAATGGCGTTGAGATTATTGCCTGGCAAGCGCAGTTTGATGGCCAAGGAATATATTTAAATCGAGCCATCGAGTTTTCTCATTAGAGATCACATGCTTTAGATAGGTGACCTATAATTTTGCAAATAAACGTTCAATTGCCAGTTATAGTTTTAAATGTACATTGTCGGTGAGTAGTAATGTCTACAGAATTGTTGGTTGTAAGTGATAAATACAAGGAAAGGTATGTCAGATATTGTTCAAAATAAGGTTTGGAATAAGCTTTTAAAAGAAGTTCAGCTGTTGATGTTATCTGAACCGTTGATGGCACCGTTTTTGGAGAAATCGATTCTCAAGCACGCCTCATTTCAAAGCTCGCTTGGGCAAATTTTATTACAACAGCTTGTCTTAACAGACCTTTCTGAACAGGCAGCTAATAAAATCATTTGCGAGCCGCTGTATTTAGATCACCGAATCAGTCAATGTGCTGCGGCAGACTTAGTTGCTAGTTATGAGCGAGATGCGGCATGTGATACTTATCTATCAGCGTTACTTTACTTTAAAGGTTTCCAGGCTCTGCAGCTGTATCGAATAGCTAATTGGTATTGGTGCGAAGCCAGGTATCAAGTGGCCTATTACTTGCAATCTCAAATGAGTCAAGTATTTGACGTAGATATTCACCCCGGTGCCAGTATTGGTGAAGGTATTATGCTTGATCATGCCACTGGTCTGGTAGTTAGTGAAACAGCATCAGTAGGCAACAATGTTTCTATCTTACACTCAGTGACACTCAGCGGTAACGGCTGTACATTAGACCAACGCTACCCGATCATAAATGATGGTGTTTTGATTTCTGCGGGTGCCAAAGTTATTGGTAACGTAGTGGTAAAAGAAGGAAGTAAAATTGGTGCTGGTAGTTTGGTTATTGACTCCGTGCCTGCTCATGCGACGGTTGTAGGGGTGCCCGCCCGTGTCGTTGGGCGGCCCTCTGAAGGCATGCCAGCGTTAAATATGAACCAGAATTTGGACTGTTAATGAGGTTAATTATCAAAGTTGCTATCAGTAGGGTTTTTCTATGCGCTGGTCTGCATCATGATTTTCAAGAGCGTCAATCAAAGACAGACTGAGGCCAAATGGACGATTTGCTTTTCCAACAACATCTGTCGTTGCTCTGAGAATCCTTCAAATAAATAATGGTTTTCTGTCAATTTACTAAACTTAGCAATAGATCTTAGTTGTTCGATATCATACTCCACAATAGATACTGCTATCAGACCTCTCTCAAGGGTGGCTGACAGGCCGAGAGACTCTTGTTTTAAACTATATATTCGCTCATGGTATCTAAAGATGGGTAGACTAGGGACGTGTCCATTGCAGAGTGTCCAATTTATGGCTAACTCTATGCCTAATTTTGAAGACAGCCTTTCTAGTAATTGCTGGAGAGAATAAACGGCCATTAAGCAAACCAAAATATGCTGTTTGGAGTGCTCGGTGGAACGGATATAAAAACTAAAGCTATCATTGCTGCCCTCAAGCCGCCGACCACCATACAATTCAATAGTTCTGTCAATACACAAATCTATATTTTCCAAGACTCGTTCAAGGTTCTCATGATTTAGTTGTCTATCTAAATTTGGCCTATTCTGTATTTTGGCAGTAACGACCGAGCAATAGTGACCTTCACCTGAGCTACTATCTGATTCTCGCGTACTTGATAGAAGAGGTTGAATTCTATTTTCTAAAGCGAGCATTTCATCAGCCATGGGTTCGTGTGTACCTGGCAGACGGCTAGTGAGCGTGCGCAGTCGTCGTGTTAACCCCTCAGCAGTTATATAGGCCATATAAGTAGTGGCAATGGAAAAAACTAACCAAAAAATACCCCAAAGAATAAAAACCTGCGAATACAGATTACGGATAGGTTGACTATCCATTGAAATTTTGAGGGTGCCGGCTAAGGAGTGATCCACAAAAATGTCGTATTTGAAGGTTTCTAGAACTTCTTTAGAGAGTTGAGGTTGCGCACTTTGGGCAATTAGTACATTTTCAACATCAAATAAACTAGCGCTTTGGATAGCTAAATCCTTGGTAGCATTTCTAAGAGCGAATTGAACACCAACAATATCATTAGTCATAAGAGGTGCCCTGATAAGCTCTGAAAGCTGATTGAGTGTTACTTCACTCTTGTCTTTGACTCTATTTTCAGCTAGCTGGGCGGTTTGACTTGCTATAATAATCCAACTTATAAAACCAAACGATAGTAGAGCAGAGGCAACTATCATCGCTAATTTCACACTCGTTGTGAATTGATGTTGCATCGTGGACTCTTAGTAAATTTATTTATCAAACAACTATTCTATCCTATTCTATCAGCCGTATATAATAGGTTAACAAATTAAATAGGAAATATTGCGTGTCAAAAGTGCTGTTAATGAATGTGTTTGGTAAAAATCAACCAGGCATCACAGATACCGTTGTAGATGCGTTATCAAAATTAGATGTTAAATTAATTGATATCAATCAGAGTGTGCTCCATGGTCGTGTAACTATAAGTATACTTATTTTAGTCTCTCGATTGAGTGATTCTGATCCACTGCGATCTCAAATGTTGACTGTTTTAGAAAATTTGGATGTGCAGCTGGGTTTTACAGTGGTGCCAGATGAGTATTATCAAACATGGCTGGACCAACAACAGCGAACGCCCAGAAGCATAGTGACGCTGATGGCTAGTGAACTGACGATGCTTGATTTAGCCGCAGTTAATACGATTATTGCAAAGCAGGGACTTAATATTGACAACATCCGTTATCTGTCGGAACCCGCAGCCATAGATGAAAGTCACTCTCAAAAGCCTAGAAGTATTGAACTCTCAACCTTGGGTAAGCCGAAAAGTAATGAAGTCATGAAGAGGGCGTTGCTAGGACTTGCAGAGTCCCATAAGATTGATGTTACTTATCAAGAAGAAAATATCTATCGACGCAACCGTCGGCTGGTGGTTTTTGATATGGATTCCACTCTAATTGACGCCGAAGTTATTGATGAATTAGCTATTGAGGCCGGTGTGGGAGATCAGGTAGCGGCCATAACTGAGGCGGCGATGCGCGGTGAAGTAGATTTTAAACAAAGTTTTACGCAGCGTTTGGCTTTGCTAAAAGGCTTAGATGCAGCTGTTCTTGATACGGTTGCGCAACGTTTGCGTCTTAACAATGGAGCTAAATGTCTGGTTCAATCGCTTAAAAAATTGGGCTTCAAAACCGCAATTATCTCCGGAGGATTTGGATTTTTTGGACGTCACCTCCAAGCTATTTTGGGTATTGACGATGTGTACGCCAATGAATTGGACGTCGTTTCAGGAAAGGTCACCGGAAACGTTGTCGGTGAGATTATTGATGGTCAGCGCAAGGCTGAAATACTCAGAGAGATTGCCCACCAACAAGGGTTGTGTCTTGAGCAAGTTGTTGCTGTTGGAGATGGCGCAAATGACCTGCCCATGCTGGCTATTGCGGGATTGGGCGTTGCATATCATGCCAAGCCATTGGTTAAAGCTTCGGCAAAGCAGGCGCTCTCTAATGTAGGCCTGGATGGAGTGCTTTACTTACTTGGCTACACAGACAGAGAAATTAATCACTGAGATGTTAGCTTTTGCGCGCAAAAATAGGTTTCTGATGTAAATTTTAAAAACGCAATCAAACTTCGGTTATCATACCCACTTTTACTAATTTCGGACAAAGTAACATGGCCAACTACTCTACAAGTGAATTTCGTTCTGGACTCAAAGTCATGCTCGATGGAGACCCTTGTTCAATATTGGACAATGAGTTTGTAAAACCAGGCAAAGGGCAAGCATTTAATCGTGTGAAACTTCGCAATTTAAAAACGGCGCGGGTTTTAGAGAAAACATTTAAGTCAGGTGAGTCTCTGGAAGGTGCTGATGTAATGGATAAAGATATGCAATATCTTTACACCGACGGTGACTTTTGGTGTTTTATGGAGCCGGACACCTATGAGCAGCATCAGGCTACTGAGGCCGCTGTTGGTGATGCTTTGCAATGGCTTAGTGAGCAAGATATTTGCATTGTTACTTTATACAATGGGTCGCCGCTTTCTGTAACACCACCTAACCATGTGGAGTTAGAAATAGTAGAAACAGATCCTGGTCTGCGCGGTGATACGGCGCAGGGCGGCAGCAAACCGGCTAAGCTTGTGACTGGCGCCGTGGTAAAGGTACCATTGTTCCTTGATCACGGAGATGTGGTTAAGGTGGATACGCGTACCGGAGAATACCAAGGTCGGGTTAAGTAGGTCCAGTGTGGCTTATGAAATGAACACATGGCAACCTGGGGCTAGCAGGCAGGCGCTTTTGCGGCGTGCTTGTCTCTTGAATCGTTTAAGAGGTTTTTTTGCTGAGCGCTCAGTGCTCGAAGTGGACGTGCCGCTTCTTGGCAAATCGAGCATAACAGATGTAAATATAGACAGCATTGCAGTCACAATAGATACTGCCAAGGGTTACCTTCAAACATCCCCTGAATATTTCATGAAACGTCTGCTAGCCGATGGCAGTGGAGATATATATTATCTGGGCAAAGCGTTTAGAGATGGCGAAATTGGGACTAGACACAACCCTGAATTCACTATGTTGGAGTGGTATCGCTGTAACTGGGATGATCATCAATTAATGACTGAGGTCGCTGATTTGTTGAACATACTAATTACTGAGGAGCACTGTTCTCCAATGGCAGTAACTAAAATGTCCTATGGCCAGTGTTTTATGGATCAAATGGGATTCGACCCTCATGGTGCAGATATTGATCAGCTTCGAAGTGCAGCCGTTGAGCTTGGATCATCAAGTTGGTCAGAGGAATCACGAACCAATTGTTTAGATCTTATTTTTAGCCTTCAAATTGAACCCAAACTTCCATCGGGCATCGTGATCATTCATGACTATCCAGAGTGTCAATGTGCTCTATCAAAAATTTCAAAAAATCATAAAGGACAACCTATTAGTCGTCGTTTTGAAGTGTTTATAGATGGGCTTGAAGTAGCCAATGGATATCTTGAACTGACCAACATTGATGAGCAGGTGAAGCGATTTGAAGATGACATACAACACAGAATACAATCGGGCAAGTCATTGAGAGCTATTGATCAAAAGTTTATAGATGCATTGCACTCGGGTTTGCCATCATGCGCCGGTGTTGCAGTGGGTTTGGATCGTGTATTGATGCGAGCTCTAGATATTACTGAGATAGATCAAGTATTAGCTTTTAGTTGGCACCGCACTTAGTTTTGTTATTGCATCGTCACTTGATCAGCCACTGGTTCATTTGTTTTGCTGCAAAGTCAGTTTCAAGAGTACCTATTTGGGTAGCCGGAACGCCAGCAACCACAGTGTGAGCATTGACATCTTTTAGTACGACACTGGCTGCGCTTACCATAGCTCCTTCACCAACTTCGATATTGCCAAGAACCGTTGCTCCTGGGCCTATAAGAGCACCTTTGCGAATTTTTGGGTGTCTATCCCCGCCATCTTTTCCTGTGCCACCAAGCGTGACTAATTGCATAATAGATACGGCATCTTCAATAACTGCTGTTTCTCCTACAACGAGTCCTGTGGCATGGTCGATCATAATCCCACAACCAATTTCTGCGGCGGGATGTATATCAACAGCAAAGCTAAGAGAAGTTCTATGCTGCAGAAGCAGTGCTAATGATGTCCTCCCCTCTAGCCAGAGCGCATGCGCTGCTCGATACGCCTGCAGCGACAAAAAACCTTTAAAGTACAACAAAACTGTACTGTGAAGAGTACAAGCAGAATCACGATCAACTGTCGCTTCTATATCTTTTGCCGCCTTGATAAGAAGATTTTTGTCGGCAAAAATGGGTCTTAAAACGTCACCAAGCATATCTTCTGTAGCTGCAGAGCTTGCAAGTTTACTGCAGAGTTGCGCACTCAGTGCAGCACCAAGATTTTGATGATTTAAAATACTTTTTGCAAAATAAGGCGCAAGCAGGGGCTCTGCTAGCGCTGCTACCTTGGCTTCTGCAACTATTTTTTGCCAGATTACTTCCAATGACGTTCTTCTACTGATTGATTAATTGCTATTCTCCTTGAACTTTATCCAATACGCCAGCCAGTTCTTGCCACTGCCCAAACATCGACATATTTTGCACCTGCTGTCTTGAGAATAGCAGCCATTGCATTGACTGTCGCTCCTGTGGTGACCACATCATCGATTATAGCTATTGTTTTGCCAGCAATAGCTGAGTGATGAGAGGTATTACTCAGGCAGGACTGGTGGTCTGGTATGTAAATAGAAAAAACATTTTTGATATTCCTCACGCGTTGTTTTTTACTACTCAAATGCTGAGGTGAGGAATATACAGTACGCCTGCATAGCTGATAATCAATCGTTTTATGATTAATGAATCTAGCAACATGTAAAGCAATGCTATCAGCTTGATTGAAACCCCTAATTATTTTGTTCCGCCAATGCATAGGTACAGGAATAATTATGTCAGGTAGAGGCTTTGTTTTATAAGAGAGTAAAATAAATTTCGCTAGTAACTGAGAAAGCTGCATCATCTCGGGGCTGAATAGATTTTTTTTAGAGGCATAAATAAGTTGTGTTACGGCGTCATTTCTATACTCAAAAGCAGCCAGGCAGCGCCGGAAATGAGGTGACGATTTTTGACATGCAGGACACAGTTTGTTGGATTTAAAATAGATGCCGCATTGCGGGCAGGATTGCTTAAGCCACGGTAAGTCATCAATGCAAAGGGCACATAGGCATATATTCGGATAAATAACAGACTCTTTACAAAGACAGCATGAGGCAGGAAAGAGTTGCGAGAGTGGCTGTGAGGCCTTTTTAGGTAGACCAGCGACCATTATAAACCTCCCTGTTTACATTGCTTTATGGACTAAATATTTTTTATCTAGCTAATACTTTGGGTTGGATCTGTCTCTTCCTCCAATATATCGTGAATCCCAGGGTTCATTTCAGTATTCTCCTCATTTTCTGATTCGACTAACCCATATTCTTCACTTAATACTCCACCAGGAACTTTAGGTGCGTAGTCTTTAGGTGCCTGAATATCTTCCATATTTACAAGAGGATTACCTTCGGCATCATGGAGAGATAAATTAGCACCTCCCGATTTTAGTAGTTGTCTACCTATTTCTGGGCTTGCCAGCCTTATTGCGCTACTGGCAAGATGCTCGTGAATTTGCTTATAGCTTTGGGTAATATTTGCTGTTAAGTGAGATACAGTAATAAAGTGTTCAGAAATTTCTTGCTGGTATAGTTTTAGTTGTTGATTGCTTTTGTCTAATTTGCCTTGAAGCTCAAGAGTATCTGAGGTTTTTTGATTTGTAGGGCGGAAAACCTTCAGAGCTACAATAGCCCCGGCGACAAAAGCGCAAACTGCCACTAGAAGTACCGATCCGCCAGACCAGCCAGCGATAGAAGGTGCTGTAGTGATTATTTCCGGTGCAATCGTGGCAACACTGGGCGCGGAAACAGGTATTGTTGATGTTAGTACTTCCACTTGGTTTACCTCTTGTTGGGTGTCCAGAAACGTTTTCCGCGGAGCTGCAAGAATTTTCCGATATTGTTTATATAAAAAAAGAAATCACTCTTCATTATACCGTAGATTTGAAATATTGTGTTGTCTAGGCGTTGTGGTTGAAAGAAATGATTTTGCTCGTTACAGTTCGCACCTAATCCATTCCTAAATGTCGCTACCATGCTTTCTCCTTACGACCGTTATCAGATTGATCTTCAACAGCCAGGATTTTCCGAAGATCCATCCCAAGCTGAGGCGGTCAGGCTCCTTGAAGAGTTATATCGGCAGATGTTGAAGCATCATCACGTTTTTACCCAAGGAAAATTTAAGAAAAGTATCAAAAAATTACTGCTCAGGCAGCCGCTATCAATTAAAGGCCTTTACTTGTGGGGAGGCGTAGGTCGAGGAAAAACTTATCTAATGGATAGTTTTTATGAAAGTCTACCTTTTGATAATAAAATGAGAGTACATTTTCATCGATTCATGCGCAGAGTGCATCAAGATCTAACATTGTTGAAAGGACAGTCAGATCCTCTACGGCAAGTGGCCACTCGGCTTGCTAATGAAACCTGCATTCTCTGTTTTGATGAATTCTTTGTCAGTGATATAGCTGATGCGATGATTTTGGCTACTTTATTTGAAGAGTTATTTGCGTTAAATGTTTGTTTGGTAGCCACCTCTAACATTATTCCAGATCAGCTCTATAAAAATGGCTTGCAGCGCGCTAGATTTTTGCCCGCCATCGATCTGATCAATCAGCACTGCAAAATAGTCAATATTGACGGAGGTATTGACTACCGGTTACGGACTCTAGAAAAAGCTGCTCTGTACTGTACGCCTCTTGATGACAAGGCCAATACAGAAATTGGAACCATTTTTGATAATCTAGTTCCGGTAGAGGGTGAAATAAAAGTTGCCGTTGATCTAGAAGTCGAAGGGCGTCTAATTCCTGTGGTCAAGCTATCAGAAGATATTGTCTGGTTTGATTTTTGCGCGATCTGCGAGGGTCCACGCAGTCAAAATGACTATATTGACATTGCGCGTGAATTTCATGCAGTTATTATTTCGAATGTTCCATCATTAGGTGCCACCAACGATGATGCAGCCAGACGGTTCATTAATCTTGTTGATGAGTTCTATGATCATAACGTAAAACTGGCTTTGTCCGCGGCCAAGCCCCTTAAAGACCTGTATTCTGGGGGTAATTTGTGTTTTGAGTTTGCGCGAACTCAAAGTCGACTTTTAGAGATGCAGAGCCATGAATATCTGGCGCGAGGGCACTGCCCTTGATCAGTTAAGTAAAAAAGTTACAAATTGCTGCAAACAGGCCTTGTATTAGGTCTCGCTGATCATTACAATTCGCACCCTTTTTGGGGATGTCCCAATGCCAGGTAGGAAATAATGAAAACATTTAGTGCAAAAGCAGAAACAGTAGAACGCGATTGGTTTGTGGTCGACGCTGATGGGAAAACCTTAGGTCGTCTTGCGACTGAAATCGCAACTCGATTGCGTGGAAAGCATAAACCTGAATTTACACCTCACGTAGACACCGGCGATTATATCGTTGTTGTAAATGCAGAAAAGATAGGTGTTACCGGTAACAAGGCCAAGGGAAAGATATATTATTCACACACAGGCTACCCTGGCGGAATCAAAGATATAACATTCGAAAAGCTGATTGACAAAGCGCCTGAGCGCGTAATTCAATCAGCAGTTAAAGGCATGTTGCCCCGCGGCCCACTGGGTCGAGAAATGTTTAGAAAACTGAAGGTGTATGCTGGGGCGGAACATCCGCACACAGCACAGCAGCCTCAGACACTTGAATTGTAACGGATAGAAATTATGGCAGATACTCAATTTTATGGCACTGGACGTCGAAAGACTTCAGCTGCCCGTGTTTTCATGACGTCGGGCAAGGGCGATATCAAAATTAATGATCGAAGCATTGATGTTTATTTTGGGCGGGAAGTCGCGCGAATGATCGTTAGGCAGCCTTTTGAGATTGTTGATATGGTTGAAAAGTTCGATCTAAATATCACTGTTGCTGGCGGCGGAAACTTTGGCCAAGCTGGTGCTATTCGTCATGGTATAGCGAGAGCATTGGTCAGTTATGATGAGAATTTGCGATCTCCATTGCGAAAAGCGGGTTTTCTTACTCGGGATGCGCGTCAGGTGGAGCGGAAGAAAGTTGGCCTTCACAAGGCCCGTAAGCGTCCGCAATTCTCCAAGCGATAATATTATTAGTTGTGTAAAGCCCGACCCATTGGTCGGGCTTTTTTTTGTCCTGTAAAATCATCAAGTTAAGCATATATTAGTCCGGCGTTGTATTGCGTAAAAAATCCAAATCCGTTACCATTGCGGCACAAAAATAAGTGTTACTTTTTTACGATTTGCAGTACTTTTTTACTTTTTCTACGCTATAAACAAAACCCTATATTGAGGATCCGCCATGAATGGTGAAGTGGTCAATGAGAGCCGACGGAAATTTTTGCTAGGTGCAACCTCGGTTGTCGGTGGTGCTGGTGTGGTGGGTGCTGCGGTGCCTTTTGTAGCCTCCTGGCAGCCAAGCGCCAAAGCTAAGGCAGCTGGGGCACCTGTCAAAGTCAATATCTCAAAACTTGAGCAAGGTGCCAGGCTCGTAGTCGAATGGCGTGGAAAGCCTGTCTATATTGTTAGGCGGACATCAGAAACATTGTCATTGATAGACGATATTGGCGATGATATTCTCAGAGATGTGGACTCCACAAGCGCTAAGCAACCAGCTTACGTCAATGGTTCGGCCCGAACTATTGACGGGAAAGAAGAATTCCTTATTCTTGTTGGTTTGTGCACCCACTTGGGGTGTGCGCCGATTTATCGGCCAGATGTGGGCGCTTCTGACTTGGGCGGTGATTCTTGGATGGGTGGTTTCTTCTGTCCTTGTCATGGTTCTAAGTTCGACTTGTCTGGGCGAGTATTTGCAGGCGTTCCTGCACCCTCTAATCTTGAAATACCTCCTCACAACTATGAGTCTGATGATGTAATTGTTATTGGCATTGACTCGGAGATCTCCTAATTATGAATGAAAATAAAGGGTTTGCTGCCTGGCTAGATTCGAGAATGCCAACGCTGAAGATTTTGTGGAATGACCACATGGCGGAATATTACGCGCCAAAGAATTTCAATTTTTGGTATTACTTTGGTGTTTTATCAATGGTTGTTTTGGTGATACAGCTGGTCACTGGTATTTGGTTGTTGATGAGCTACCAGGGGTCGGCTGAGCAGGCATTTGCATCAGTAGAGTACATAATGCGCGATGTTGAGTATGGATATATCATCCGATATGCTCACTCCACTGGTGCCTCAATGTTCTTCCTTGTGGTCTACATGCATATGTTCCGTGGTCTCATGTATGGGTCTTACAAACCGCCTCGAGAGTTGGTTTGGATCTTTGGAATGACCATTTATGTTGCGTTGATGGCGGAAGCTTTCATGGGCTATGTATTGCCTTGGGGGCAAATGTCCTATTGGGGTGCTCAGGTAATTATCTCGTTATTTGGTGCTATCCCTGTAGTGGGAGAGGATATTGTACAGTGGATTCGAGGCGATTATCTGATCTCTGGTATAACGTTAAATCGCTTTATGTCACTTCATGTGGTTGCCATACCTATTATTTTAATCGCTCTCGTTTTGATGCATATTATCGCGTTGCATGATGTTGGTTCCAATAACCCGGACGGTGTAAGTATTAAAAAGTACAAAGACGATGCAGGAAAGCCAATTGATGGCCTGCCGTTTTTCCCCTACTTTGTTATTCATGATCTTGTACCGATCGTAGTATTTCTGTTCGTTTTTTGCACCATTCTGTTCTTTATGCCAGAAATGGGCGGCTTTTTTCTTGAGTATGCTAACTTTGAAATTGCTAATGGCCTGAAAACCCCAGAGCACATAGCACCTGTTTGGTACTTCACACCTTTTTATTCTATGCTCCGAGCTGTACCGGATAAGCTAGGCGGTTTTATAGTTATGGCTGCAGCAATTGCGATCCTTTACGTACTTCCATGGTTGGATCGAAGCCCAGTTCGATCTATCCGTTATAAGGGTACGTTTAGCCGGTTTGCACTACTTGGCTTGGCCGCTGTATTTATTATTCTTGGTTATCTTGGTGTAAAAGCGCCTACCGAAGCGCGAACTGTATTGACACAAATTTGTACAGCACTTTATTTTAGTTATTTTTTCGGGATTTATTTCTGGACCAAATATGAGAAAACTACGCCAGAGCCAGACCGTATAACAATGGATGGCGGTATGGGCTTTACCAAGACTCTCGGCGCTGTGTTATTGGTTGCAGCGATGGTGGTGATACCGATTAAGGTTGTTGGTGCTGAAAGTAATTTTTCTTGCGGCACTATTGAGTGTGACGCCTTTGAGCCGCAACTGAGTAATGATGCCTCATTGCAAAATGGCGCTAAGCTGGCAGTAAACTATTGCATGGGCTGCCATTCGTTTAAATACTCTCGGTGGGAGCGAGTGGCTGATGATATCGGTATCCCTCACGACTTAATGATGGACAATTTGGTATTTAGTGGGCAAAAAATCGGCGAATTGATGAATATTTCAATGCCAAGCGATAAATCTAAAGAATGGTTTGGTGCTGAGCCACCGGATCTTACACTTGTAGCGAGGTCGCGTTCCCCCGAATGGCTGTATACTTACCTTCGAACATTCTATGCTGATGATACCCGGCCGTTAGGCGTTAATAATAAAGTATATAAAGACGTTGGCATGCCTCATGCCTTATTAGATCTTCAGGGTTTACCTGAGTGCCAGCCAGGACCGGTTACAACTGCTTATGGCGGTGTTAAAAGAGATATTCTTACTGGTGAAGATATGCTCGATGATCCCTGTGGGCGGTTTGAAATAAATCAAACCGGGACTCTCTCTCCTGAGGATTTTGATCTTGCCGTATATGATCTGGTTAACTTTATGACATACATAGCCGAACCTATGGCAGAGGAGCGAAAGCATATAGGCAAAATGGTACTTTTATTTCTGCTATTATTACTCGTTCCTGTAGTATTGCTTAACAGAGAATATTGGAAAGGCGTTCATTAAGTCAGCCAAGTCTGTTTAGTAACCGGTAAGTAATTATTTCAGCAAAGGGGATTTGCCTCTTTGCTAACTATCAAAAGTGAGGTTTCTGTGCGCCGTTCTTCCATGACATTATTTTCTGATCCAGTTTGCCAATATAGCCATCGAGTACGTATCGTTTTGGCAGAAAAGGGTGTTACCGTCGATATTGAGGATACCGATTCTAATTCGGTTACTGAAGAAATTTTGGAAGCAAACCCATACGGTACACTTCCCACTCTGGTTGATCGTGATCTTGCGCTCTATGAGTCAAAGGTTGTGATGGAGTATTTGGATGAACGATTTCCTCATCCACCACTATTGCCGGTTTATCCAGTGGCCAGAGCAGAAAGTCGTTTATGGGTATATAGGATTGAGCGTGATTGGTGCTCACTTATTGATCATATTTTAGCTGATCCGGACAGTGAAAAAGCCATCGAAAGTCGAAAAGAGTTTCGCGAGTCTCTTATCACGGTTGCTAGTATTTTTGATGAAATGCCCTATTTTATGAGTGAAGAGTTTACCTTGGTTGACTGTTGTTTAGCACCTATGCTTTGGAGATTGCCGCAGCTGGGTATTTCGCTCCCTAGTACACGTCAAATTAAACCATTACTTGACTACATGGAGCGATTATTTGAGCGCCCATCCTTCCAAGAGAGCCTCACCGATCTTGAACGAGAAATGCGCGAGTAGGGCGGCTAAAGAAGAATGAATTCTAATAATCCCTATCTACTGAAAGCCTTTTTTGACTGGATAGTGGATAACCAATGTACACCTTATATTATTGTAGATGCCCAATGGCATGGCGTACTGGTCCCCTTAGAGTTTGTAAAAAATGGTCAAATTGTGCTTAATATTGCTCCAAGAGCGGTATCTGACTTTACTATGTCTCATGAGGCGGTGAGCTTTTCGACACGCTTTGGTGGCATGCCTGTAGACCTTTACTTACCAGCTCTTTCCATTCTGGGTATTTATGCCCAGGAAAATGGCAAGGGTATGATGTTCGACAGGGAAGAAGATCTTGATCCACCGCCAACCCAACCTAAGATCGTGAAAGGTCCGTCTGATATTAAAGGTAATCCGAAACCGCCGTCTGAGAAAATAAAACCATCTTTACGTGTAGTGAAATAAACTGTTAGACAACGTTTTTTTGTGGGGGAGTATATGTCTAAACCAATTGCTGTACTATCGGCTCTAAGGACTCCTATTGGTGGTCTAATGGGCAATTTATCAACTCTTTCGGCTGCACAGCTTGGTGGGTTAGCTATCGCAGGGGCTTTACAGCAAAGCGGTATAGATAGGGCTAATGTAGACGAGGTTTTGATGGGATCAGTGTTAACCGCTGGTCAGGGGCAAGCACCTGCAAGACAAGCTGCTTTGGCGGCAGGCTTATCTAAAGCGACGTCCTGCACAACAGTCAATAAAGTATGTGGCTCAGGCATGAAGTCTATTATGCTTGCGGGTAATGCACTTCGCGCAGGACAGTCGATGGTTGCTATTGCCGGTGGAATGGAAAGCATGAGTTGTGCACCTTATTTATTGCCGCAGGCGCGTCAAGGCTATCGTTTTGGACATGCACAGATGCTTGATCATATGCAACATGATGGGTTGCAAGACGCTTATGAGGGTGTTGCTATGGGTGTTTTTGCAGAGAAATGCGCTACAAAATATTCCTTTAGTCGGCAACAGCAAGATGCTTATGCACTAGAATCACTGCGTCGAGCTAACGAAGCCATTAAGCAAGGTTTTTTTAGTGACGAAATCATTCCCGTAAAAGTCACATCACGTCGCAGCGAAATGATAGTCTCTGTTGATGATCAGCCGGGAAATGCTAGGCCGGAAAAAATCCCTCATTTGAAGCCAGCTTTTGATAAAGAGGGCACTGTGACCGCTGCAAATGCTAGTTCAATCTCAGATGGTGCGGCAGCATTAACGTTGATGATGGCTGATGAGGCTGAGATGAAAGGTTTAGTCCCTATAGCTCTGATCCATGGTTATGATGAATCTGCTCAGGAGCCTGAATGGTTTACAACAGCACCAGTAACCGCCATTAGAAAGACCCTTGATCGCGTTGGATGGACTGTAAAAGATGTCGACCTGTGGGAGATAAACGAGGCTTTTGCTGTTGTTACCATGGCGGCCATACAAGAGTTAGAACTATCCCATGACAAGGTCAATGTTAATGGCGGAGCCTGTGCTCTTGGACATCCAATTGGTGCCAGCGGCGCCCGTATCGTTGCGACATTGATTCATGCGATGCACCGCAGGGGAGATAAAAAGGGCATCGCCAGTCTGTGTATCGGTGGTGGCGAAGCTACTGCGATGGCAATAGAGATCTGTTAGGGATAACTCTGTTTTAATCTACATACTCAAGACACTTAACGACCTTCTCAACGCCACTTGTATTACGCGCTATGTCAACAGCTGCATCGCCAGTTGATGTCCGTACTGTGCCGAGTAAATAAACCACGCTATCTTCGGTGATCACTGTAAGGTTATTGAAGGGAAGATCTTTTTTGAAGGCGAATTTTGTAATAATTTTGCCAGAGATAATCGTATCATTAGTTCGCGAAATTATAGAGCTATTACCTCTTACCTGTATCTCATTGTAAACTTGTCTTACACCGCGAAGATCCCGCGCTACGTCTCCAGCCAGAACCTTCAAGTTTGCGTTGGTTATTTCGCCCGACAATAATACTAGTCCTTTAAACACGGCAATATTGATATGCGCTCTATCAAGCTCAGGATCGGCTTTTTTTAAATTCACGGCAATGTAGGTTTTTATTTTATTATCATCTATCTCTTCGCCAACTGTTCGCCCTGCTTTGTCAGGATCGATTGGTTCTTTTACTACCTTATTAATGACAGTTGCACAGCCTGCGAGTAAAAAAACTAAGCTCATGACCATAGTCAATTGACGCATTTACATTCCTCCTAAAATTTTATTATCTATCAAAGTGCACATACATTGTGCTATCTGAACTTGTGCTAGGGTTACCATCTGGGGTGACAAATCAGACAGGGTGATGAGGGTATCGGTATAACCTAAACACTCTACTAACGCCTCATCTCTGCCCGATGACAGTAGCACTATGGACATTCCTTTTTCAATTGCAGAGTTTAACAACTTAATCAACGCTGGGGAATTTCCACCACCACTAACCACAAACAATGTATCGACTTTATTGCCGTGCATGGATAGGAGCGAAGAATATCGGTCTTCTTGCACAAAACCCTCGCTCTGGGCATTTAGATTAAGCGCTGGGAAACCTGGTCTGTCAATGTCAATTCCGTGGGTAAGGTAGCGGCAAAAGAGATTGGTAACTAAGATTCCCGATTGATCACCGCAGGTAAAAATCGTACCGCCCTCTAAAAGGGAATCAGTGAGGGTCTTTGATCCATTAGCAATCGAGTCTGCAAAAATATCACCAACAACCATCGTTGTTTCGATCATTTTTTGAAATTGCTGAAATATTTTTTCTTCCATTAGCTTTTTGCACACATATCGGCGTTGTGTTTTTTGTTGCTTAGCTTTCTTCTTCTAACTTTAGCAGATCTAAGCCTTTCAAGGAGAGTACTTTATACTAATATTGGTATTAGATTGCAGTAACATGTGTATCTAATGAAAAATAATTTGTTTCTTTGGATTGCTAAAGGCTAATGTACTAACCATGGTTACTGCCTGTTTTATCGCCACTATGTTTTTTGATCAGATACGTTGATAGGTTCAACTGTGTCACCCTACATTTTGTTGACCGTCTGGGGTGAAAATACAGTTGTGTTGGTATTGCGACAATTATTACCCAGTAAGACCTAGTTTACGGTGATATTTTTTATCCAGTTTAGCTGGTAACCCGAGGGATCATTTTTAGAACGACGCATGCCGATCACATCAAATCGAGCGGATAGTGCGTTGGTTGTTTTGTGTAGCTGCATGTAGGCCTGTGCGGCTGCGGTCATACGCAGATATTTTTGTCGCGTGATCGATGCTTCGGCACCTCCAAAATATTCAGATTGTCTAAACCTAACCTCGACAAATACAAGTTGCGTATCATCGCGCATGATAATGTCAATCTCGCCCCTTGGAGTATTGAAATTTCGATCCAAAGGACTTAGCCCATTAGAAAGTAAATACTCAAAGGCTACTTGCTCGGTTTCCACACCTATCGCTGACGGTGTGTGGGGTATCTTTAGTTTAGCTGTAAAGTCCATTTTTACTGAAGTCCGTTTTATTAACCCATTAATTATGGAAAGCCTGAACGCACGATTCCTTGATGAAAATTACTCCAAGTGGCCTTCCGAGAAACTACGCCGTTGTTCAAATTTAGAATACCTGTTGCGCCAAAAAGAGATACCGTTAATGCCGGTTGAGGGAAAATTAACTGTCGATAAACTAAAAAGGTGTCATAGCCAGTGGCGTAAAGATGTCGATAAGTGGTGTGCATGTCTTGGTCAGAAGATAATTCACTAATCAGATGACCAGGCATAGTCCAGGGCATAGCGGTAAATTGAATGCCGCTTAGATCTCGATTGGAGTCCGCTGATTTTACGCCATTGTAGATGTTAGAGCTGGAATAAACAGGCAAATCTGCTGCGTATAAAAAATCTAATGCAGGTTTGATTTGTCGCGCTCTTTCGGGGTATCCCAATATCAATGCAAAATCAATATCTTGCCTGCGTCGAGGTTTGGTGATCGCCTGACTATTCACGAAGCGTCGGATTTCTCGGCCACGGTCCTCACTTAAATCTATGCCTAATGATGGCTTGAGAAATTGGGTGAAGTCTTTTACTGACGCATCGTAAAAGACTGATTCTATGAGACGACCACCTTTAGATTGCCAATAATCACTGAGTGCTTGAGCTGATTCTTGACCCCATTTTTTATCAGGCGCAATCACTAAAACTGATCGATGACCTTCTATCCATGCACGATCAGCAATTTGAATCATTTCATCATATTGAGCGCTACCAAACTGCAAGAGGTTAACGTGCTGTATTTTGCTATTCTGCTGAATTCGATTCAAGCTGATCGTAGGTACCTTCAGATCAGTTAAATTATAGAGTTCTGCTGCCTCGGACTGACGCATACCACCGATAATTACATCGGCACCTTCAATGATTGCATTGCTATAGGCCTGCTCTATCGAAATAGCGCTAGTATCCTGTATTCTGACTTGCGGAGCTATCAAATTGTTTTGCTTATAAAGACCATAGAAAGCCTCCATAAATCCATTTAAAAAAGTGTTACTGGGCGATTTATATTGGCCCTGCAGTGGCAACAAAATAGCAATTTTCGTAACTTGTGGTGCTCTTTCAATATTTTGTTCAAACCAAGAGGGCGTTATTGAGGCCGCAGGGTGACCTTTATGGCTATATTTCCATTGTGTAAGCTGTCTGCTCACAGCATGGTGATTAGTTTGATAGAGGCGAATAGCACGAGCTAGCTCACACCAGCCTGCAACCAAATCACGACTATCTGAAGAACATTGTTGAAGTGCAGAATAGGGTAGCTCAGCTAATTGGCGCCAGATTTTGTTGTGGACGTTAGTTCTATCAGAGGTGGAGTCCAAAAGCCCAGAAAGACTAATACTATCAATGATACTGTCAATAGCGAGGCCGATTTGTTGGTTAATGTCACTGCGGATACTTAGAATACGACGTTGATATGCGGATTCAAATTTCTTTTGTAGTGCCATAAAACGAGGATTTTCAATAAGGCGTCGAGCCTCTTTAGGATCATCTTCTTGTAAACGAAGTTCAACACTCAATAGAGAGTACTCAATGAATTCTTCATCACTGAGAGACTCTGTTTTCACTAACTGAAGTGCTTGGTCACTGCCAACAAGATTCCCATTCTTCGCGAACAGAATAGCAACATTTAATAGCGCTTGATTAGGTCTTTTCGTTGTCTTTGCTTTAGCAAATAATACTTCGGCCTGTTCAATCTCATTAGGATTCTTGGCTTCGGATATGTAGATAACAGGAACTCGGCCACTAATGTTTGTATCAGTTGGCGCACAACCCCCAATAAAGGCTAAGATGCACCCTGAGACCATCATCTGTAGAAGAACTTTTTTACCCATGAATTTAAATCAACCTGGTACATTATATATTGTAGCCACGCCCATCGGAAATCTTGCCGACATGGTGCCGCGGGCTGTTACCACTCTTCACAACGTTAGTGTAATTGCCTGTGAAGATACACGCCATAGTAAAAAGCTATTATCACAGTTTAGTATAGATACCCCCTGTATTACTTACCATGATTATACAGATCAAAAGAGTGTCGATAAAATCCTTACTCGGTTACAACACTCTGAAGACGTTGCACTTATTTCAGATGCCGGAACTCCCTTGATCTCTGATCCAGGATACCGATTAGTGGCTCAAGCTAGGCTGCGCGGGTTTCATGTAATTCCTATTCCTGGTGCTTGTGCAGCTACTGCGGCTCTAAGTGTATCAGGATTACCTACTGATAAATTCCGTTTTCTTGGGTTTTTACCAGCAAAGGTAGGCCAACGTAAAAAGGCACTAGAGGAATTAAAGGCGGTAACAGAAACCTTGGTTTTTTATGAGGCACCTCACCGTATCTTAGCATCACTAAATGACCTGATAGATGTGTTTGGCCAAGATCGACTCGCTTTTATGGCGCGAGAGGTGAGTAAAACATTTGAAACCTATCTATATGGCACCATAAGCCAGATAAAGACCCAAGTGAATAATGATAGCAATCAGCAGCGCGGCGAAATTGTCATTATTATCGCCGGGAACACCGATAGTACTTACACACACTCTCCTGAAACTGAGAGCCTAGTCGCACTTTTACTCAAAGAGCTACCAATCACCAAGGCTGCATCATTGGCGGCAAAAATTACTGGTGGAGATAAAAAGCAGTTGTATCAGGTCGCTCTTAGTCTACAAAACAAGTAAGACTCCTCATTTTTATCTTGCTGCTTGAATATCAGCCACTGTTAGGGCCGTCATATTGAAAATACCTCGGGATGAAACGGAGGGAATGACAATATGAGCCGGTTTTTTGAAACCATTGATGAATGGCCCAATGAGCAGGGCGTCAGTTAGAGATCGAATCAGCCCCATGGCAATATTGGCCGAATCTAAATTAGGCATTACCAACACATTCGCACGACCTTTTAAATTCGCCTTGGAGTAAACGCTGTTACGAAGTGCTGGATTAAGTGCGCTTAAAACGTGCATTTCACCATCAATCTGCAATTCTGGCTGTTGCGCACGGAGCAATGCGGAGGCCTCCCTAACTTTTTTAGCCGAGGCTGCATTTGATGTGCCGAAGTTTGAGTGAGACAGCAATGCAACCTTAGGTTCTATACCGAACCGAGCGACTAAATCGACACTTGCCTGAGTAATCTTTACAAGATCCTCCGCGCTGGGGTCGATGTTCATTGCAGTATCCGCCAAGAATAGTGGCCCATCAGGCATTAACAAAACTGCGGCGGAGGATACTAACTGACGTTTATCTTCTGGTCCAAGCAGGTGCATTATTTCACGCAGATGAAAATCAAAGCGCCCAACTTTTCCGCATATAAGACCATCAGCATCATCACAGGCTACCATTACGGCGGCAATTGCGGTGTTGTCATCGCGCATAATTTTTCTGGCTGCCGCCACAGATACACCTTCTCTACCGACCATTTCATGGTAGAGGCTTGCGTAGATTTCATGTTTGGAATTTTCATCTGGATTAAAAATTTCTACATCTTTCTCAAGATCAATACGCAGTCCCAGACGATCCACTTTTAAAGCAATACGCTCTGCTGAGCCAATTAAAACAGGTTTGGCAATAGCTTCATCAATGACAGCCTGAACGGCCAGCAAAACATCATCATTTTCCCCTTCGGCGTAGACTATTTTTGCGGGTGCCTTTTTCGCCACCTCAATAATAGGCTGCATAAATAAGCCCGCTTGATTAACAAATTCGTGTAGTTTTTGATGGTAGGCCTCAAGATCCTCTATGGGCCTAGTAGCTACACCACTTGCCATTGCAGCTTTTACTACTGCCATTGGCACTACTTCTATTAATCTCGGATCAAAGGCTTTGGGTATAAGATACTCAGGCCCAAACTTCAATTTTTCATCTGCATAGGCTGCAGCAACCACATCAGATGTCTCCATAGTGGCTAAATCTGCAATCGCTCGAACAGCGGCCATTTTCATTTCTTCATTAATAGTTGATGCGCCGCAATCCAGAGCACCCCTAAATATAAAAGGAAAACATAAAACATTATTTACTTGATTTGGATAATCTGAACGTCCAGTTGCTAAAATGGCATCTGGACGAGCCGCCATAGCATCCTCAGGCATGATTTCAGGAATAGGATTAGACATAGCCAAAATAATTGGTTTTTTACCCATTTTTTTGAGTAAATCACCATTTAGTACGCCAGGGCCAGACAATCCCATGAATAAGTCTGCGTCTTGAATAGCATCTTCAATAGTACGATCTTCGGTATCAATGGCATAGTCCTCTTTCCAAGGGTTCATACCTTTAGTCCGCCCTTTATAGATAACGCCAGTGCGATCAATCATACGAACATTAGTTTTTTGTAACCCCATGCTAACCAGTAGGTCCACACAGGCAATACTTGCTGCACCAGCCCCGGACACAACTAACTTCACATCTTCAAATTTCTTTTCAACGATTCTAAGGCCATTGTAAATCGCGGCGGCGGCTACAATAGCTGTGCCGTGTTGATCATCATGAAAGACCGGTATCTTCATTCGTTCACGAAGTTTTTCCTCCACCATGAAGCACTCGGGGGCTTTTATATCTTCTAAATTAATACCGCCAAAGGTGGGCTCTAGCGATGCAATAATATCCACCAACTTATCGACATCTGTTTCGTTGATTTCGATATCAAAAACATCAATGTTGGCAAACTTTTTAAACAGCACCGCCTTTCCTTCCATCACTGGTTTTGATGCCAATGCTCCAATATTCCCTAAGCCTAATACTGCAGTACCATTAGTAATGACACCTACTAAGTTGCCTCTTGAGGTCACTTTGGCCACATCAGTAGGGTTTTCTTGAATAAGCTCGCAGGCATGAGCTACACCAGGTGAGTATGCAAGGGACAGATCACGCTTATTAGCCAATGGTTTTGTTGGTCTAATTTCCAATTTTCCCGGTAATGGGTGAGTGTGGTATTTGATGGCACTCTCTTTAAAGGAGTCGCTCATTGAAAGATCCTGTTTTGATAATAAGAAAACCAATATTTTACATGCTTGATGCACACTAAGTGTAGCCTTGATAGCGCATAAAATGCTAACTTATACTTTTTAGACTTAAAATTAAACCCATTTACAATAAGTATAGATTTCCTGCTCAGAATAGTCAGAGTGTCAGCTTTAGTATGACTCGGCTCTTGTTATTAATGGTATGAGTTTGGTGACTATATAAAATATTTCCTTGGACACTATGACTATTCAGCCGGCTTTTCCTTATACCGCTCATATGCTTAAAGTAACCGATGTTATGTGTGATCAAAATGGACATATGAATGTTGCATTTTATTCACAATTATTTGGTCAGTCCTTTGAGCATTTCTACACCCATGACATGGGCTTTTCTGCGAACTATTTTGCATCTGGATTTTCTTCTTTTACCCTTGAGGATAATGTTAGATATGTTCATGAATGTTTATTAGATGAGCAACTTTTGGTTCACTATAGGTTGCATCGGGTTAATAAAAAATTAATTCACTTAGTTGCGATTATGCTCAATGAAAAACAGCAGCTCTGCGCCATATATGAAACAGTGTTGGGTCACATTGATATGAAGATTCGAAAAACCACTGATATGGGAGAAGAGTTTTTAGATAATTTACTCTGTATCATGGCAAAACACACGGAAACCGCGTTAGAATTTCCGCTTCGGCTTGACATTAAAACGTTGCGGTAACTACCTTGAAAAAGGTCAACAGCAGACTAAAGACTGTTTAGCCAGTCAAACAAGGCCCTCAATCATAATGATAATGGAGAAATACTTTGGACGCTTTTGTAAATTACTTGAATAGCATTATTTGGAGTTCGGCGCTTATATATTTATGCTTAGGTACGGGTTTTTATTTCTCGATTCGTACGCGATTTTTACAGATTAGGCATTTCAGGCATATGATAAAGCTCATGTTTCAGGGAAAGAGCTCAGAGGCCGGCGTATCGTCATTTCAGGCGCTCGCCATTTCTCTATCAGGGCGTGTGGGCACCGGTAATATAGCGGGTGTTGCTACGGCTATTGCTATGGGTGGCCCGGGCGCGGTCTTTTGGATGTGGTTGGTAGCTTTCCTAGGCGCCTCTACTGCCTATGTCGAAGCAACCTTGGCACAAATTTACAAAGAAAAGGATGATAAAGGTCTTTACCGTGGCGGACCTGCCTATTTTATTGAGAAAGCGATGGGTCAAAAATGGTATGCCTGGTTATTTGCAGTCTGCACGATTATGGCCGTGGGCTTTTGTCTACCGGGTATTCAAGCAAACAGTATCGTTGCTGCGGTAGAAAATGCTTGGGGAGTACCGCCGGAGATCGGAGCGTCTGTGATTGCTATCGGTGTGGCCTTAATTGTATTTGGTGGCGTTAGACGTATTGCACGCTTTACCCAAGTGGTAGTTCCGATCATGGCATTGGGTTACATCTTTATTGCGTTACTTGTTATGACGGCCAATTATGAAAAAATTCCTGCTATGTTTAGTCTGATTATCGACAGCGCATTTGGTTTTGAGGCTGGTTATGGCGCTATTATTGGTATGGCTATCCAATGGGGCGTTAAGCGAGGCATTTATTCTAATGAGGCGGGTCAGGGTACAGCACCTCATGCGGCTGCAGCGGCTGAGGTATCGCACCCAGCCAAGCAGGGTTTGGTACAAGCCTTTTCAGTCTATATTGATACCCTCTTTGTATGCACTGCAACAGCATTTATGATTTTATTGACCGGTCTTTACAATGTTCAGGGTCCCGATGGTGTGATGCTCTATACCGGGTTAGCGGGCGTTGATGCAGGTCCAGTCTATGTACAGAGTGCTTTTGAAACCATATTGCCCGGTTTAGGTGCTAGTTTACTTGCTATCTCACTGTTCTTTTTTGCGTTTACTACCATATTGGCTTACTACTATATTGCTGAGACTAATGTGACATATATTAATCGCGCGGTTCATCGACCATGGCTTATGATCTTCTTAAAATGGTTGGTACTCACTTCTGTGATGTACGGTGGTATAAAATCTGCCGATCTAGCATGGGCTCTTGGAGATGTTGGTGTTGGCGTCATGGCATGGTTGAATATTGTCGCTATTTTGATTTTACAAAAACCGGCCCTGATGGCCCTTAAAGACTATGAAAAACAGCTGGATACGGGCGTTGATCCAACATTTGATCCTGAAGCTGTAGGTATTAAAAATGCCGAATTTTGGTCTAAATAAACGGTGGAGTAGGGGCTAGTATTTAGTTACAAAAAGTAAGTAGTGAAAAGTAAATAGTTAAAAGCAATAAGCTAAAACCATTCCGCCTGATAAGAGATGAATGAGCGGCCTTTGGTGGATTGTATCCATTAATAGCTCTCATTCTCTGGCAGAGTAAGAAATGATCCTCCATAGAGGTTTGAAGGACAGATGCTTGACCTAAATATACCGCCTGGTGACGTTCTTAGGAGGGTTCAAAAAACCATTATAGTTACAAACAAAACTTTGCACTGGATAAAACATCGAGGGCCATTGCAAGAGTTGCCAAAAATATTGGTTCAAAGCTATCTGGGCCATCCGCCTAATTCTTTCCAACGATTGACGATGGTACAAAACAATTCGGCAGTTTTTATAGTGTCATACAGTGCACTGTGAGCTTCGTGGTTGTCAAAATCGATGGCTGCTGCCTGGCATGCTTTAGCTAGAACCGTTTGACCATAGGCCAACCCCGAGAGCGTGGAGGTGTCAAAGCAAGAAAAGGGATGAAAAGGATTTCGTTTTATCTGACTACGATGAATTGCGGCGTTAACAAAGCCAAGGTCAAAATGGGCATTATGAGCGACCATAACAGCTCTGCTGCAACCAGTAAGAGAGATTTCTCGTCGAATAGGTTGAAAAATTTCTCGTAAAGCTTCTCCTTCTTCCTCAGGGTCTCTGTCAGGATCATAGAGATCGATACCTGTAAATTCGAGGGCCGAGTCTTCAATGATAGCCCCTGGGAAAGGCTCGATATTTTTACTGTAGCTTTCTTTGATTTGTAAATCACCTTGACTGTCCATCTCTAAAATAACTGCGGCTATTTCTAGCAAAGCATTTTGATGAGAGTCAAAGCCACCCGTTTCAACATCAACAACTACAGGAAGAAAACCTCGAAATCGTTTGACCATCAAGGTATCTGTATTTTGATTTAACTGTTCCATTATTCCACCAGTGCCCAATTTAATGTAGTACCGGCACCCAATGGGATCAATTGGGTGTCTTCATAAACCACAGTTTCTTGTATTTTCCATGGTTTTCTAAGCAATAGTATAGTCGAGTCGTTTCGAGGTAGACCATAAAAGTCACATCCATTGGTACTGGCAAATGCTTCAAGTTTATCCATAGCATCTGCTTGGTCAAAAACTTCAGCATACATTTCTATGGCAGCATGATGGCTAAAGCAGCCCGCACAGCCACAACTACTCTCTTTTGCGTCTTGCGTGTGAGGTGCAGAGTCGGTGCCTAAAAATATCTTATGATTACCACTAACAGCGGCTTTAATAAGCGCTTGTTGATGAATGTCACGCTTTAGTATGGGTAAACAGAATAGATGAGGGCGAATACCCCCCACTAACATATGGTTGCGATTGTATAATAAATGCTGCGGTGTAATTGTAGCGCCAATATTATCGCTGGCATTAAGCACAAATTCGGCGCCTTGCTGGGTTGTAATATGCTCTAAGACAATTTTTAGATCAGGAAATTTAGCAACCAGTGGGCGCAGGTGGCGATCTATAAAAACCGCTTCTCTATCAAAAATATCAACGTCAGCTGAGGTTACTTCACCATGCATTTGTAGCACCATCCCTACACTTTGCATAGCTTCAAATACAGCATCCATTTTGGTTAAGTCAGTAACGCCAGAATCAGAATTAGTGGTAGCTCCAGCTGGATAGTACTTGCAACCGTAAATAAAACCGCTCTCAGCAGCGGCATGAATCTCGTCTGGACTAGTATTATCGGTGAGATACAGCACCATAAGAGGTTGCCAATTAGACCCAGAAGGTGTGTGCGATAGAATACGCTCGCGGTAGGCGAGTGCTCTGCTCACAGTAGTTACTGGCGGTGTTAGATTAGGCATGACAATTCCACGATCAAAGCAACGAGCCGCAGCGGGAACGGTAGTTTCTAGAGCAAGGTTGTCTCGCAAATGTAGATGCCAATCGTCTGGGCGGATCAGTGTTATGCTATCCATCGGGGATATGGTTCCTGGGTCAGTGGGTGAATGCTACCGCAAACAGAGTCTGCATAATAGACTTTGTGGTGAAGTAAATATAAACAAACAGTGAAAATATTAATATGAACATAACATTGTTACTAAATAGGGATCTAGGTAGTCATTTAGCACTTTCTTATCTGTGTAAAGAGCTATTGGGTCATAACGTCTCCTTGTTTATGTCAGAAAAAGTAGGGTCTGATCATTTTCTCCCTTCTGCCTTATTGGATTTAGCGCTGTTTGAACAGACATGTCTTGACGATGGGCGCCCACGTTTTAATGACTTAGCTCAACGGTTAAACTGTCACGTTGCAGACTTTATGGATTTAGATAATAATCTCAAGAGTCCAGAAGCTCTATCCAGGGTTGCTGCGACTGAACCAGATTTAATATTGTCTATTCGATTTGGGCTAATTCTGCCACAAACTATTATTGATTTGCCAAAATATGGCGTTATTAATCTCCATTCGGGCTTGTTACCAGTATATCGGGGGGTGATGGCTACGTTCAGAGCGATGCTCAATGGCGATGTTTTTATCGGCTCTACACTACATTTTATTACTGATCCAAGTATTGATCGAGGTGCTATTATTGCAACCATGAGTGTCCCACTAAAGTCGAATTTATCCTATACTTATAACGTGTTAAGTTTGTATTCAGAGAGCTGCGCTGAGATTGGAAACATTGTCAGTCAGCTTGCTTTAAGTGAAAATCTATTGGCAGAAGTCAGCGATAGTAAGGGACATTATTACTCATTCCCAGAAAACGAAGAAGTGCAAAAGTTTTTTTCGCTTAAATACCGATTTTTTGATGCGTCAGAGACACCCTTAATTAACAAGATGTATTGCTATTAGCGAACAAACAGTGAATCCCACCATAGGTTCAGGTAACATTAGCGTCCAAATTTCTAAGTAAAGGTTTTGATCACGTGCCCTCAGTTAACAAAGTTGTTTTAGCTTATTCAGGAGGATTAGATACCTCCGTTATCGTCAAATGGTTGCAGGAGGAATATCACTGCGAAGTAGTCACTTTTACTGCTGATATAGGTCAAGGCGAAGAAGTTGAGCCTGCTCGAGAAAAAGCTGAGGCCTTAGGTGTAAAAGAAATTTACATTGAAGATCTGCGCGAAGAGTATGCCAAAGATTATGTTTTCCCTATGTTTAGGGCTAACACCATTTATGAAGGTGAATATCTATTAGGCACTTCTATTGCGCGGCCATTGATCGCAAAGCGGCTGATTGAAATTGCCAATGAGACTGGCGCAGAAGCCATCTCTCATGGCGCTACCGGAAAAGGTAATGATCAAGTAAGATTTGAGTTGGGAGCCTATGCGCTGAAGCCTGGCATTACTGTCATTGCACCTTGGCGCGAGTGGGATTTAAATTCGCGAGACAAATTGATGGAATACTGCGAAACGCACAACATAGCTGTTGAAATGAAACGCGGTAAGAAGTCGCCTTTTTCTATGGATGCAAATTTACTGCATATTTCCTATGAAGGCGGTAATCTTGAGGACCCTTGGTCAGAAGCTGAAGATGACATGTGGCGATGGACAGTAGCACCAGAGGATGCTCCAGATAAACCTACTATGCTAACCATAACCTATGAAAAGGGTGATATTGTTGCGATAGATGGCATATCAATGTCACCGGCTACGGTCATCGAGCATCTGAATAAAATAGCTGGAGCAAATGGAATTGGCCGACTCGATATTGTTGAAAATCGTTACGTGGGTATGAAATCTAGAGGATGCTATGAGACGCCTGCGGGTACGGTGATGATGAAAGCCCATCGTGCTATTGAATCACTTACCCTTGATCGAGAGGTAGCTCATCTCAAAGATGAGCTAATGCCCCGCTATGCCAAACTAATTTATAACGGTTATTGGTGGGCTCCTGAGCGGATTATGTTACAAACGGCTATTGACCAGAGTCAAGATGTAGTAAATGGTGATGTACGAGTTAAATTGTATAAGGGAAGTGTCAGTGTTGTTGGTCGAAAATCAGCAACTGATAGTTTGTTCGATGAGAATATTGCTACCTTTGATGATGACGGCGGTGCTTACAATCAAGCAGACGCTGAGGGCTTCATAAAGCTCAATGCTCTGCGTATGCGCATTGCCGCTAATGCCGGACGGAAATTATGATGGTACCAATGGGGTCTTTTTATGCCGCTCAGTATTGATGACGTTCGTCAAGCACGGGATCGTATAAGCCCCCATATCCATTGCACGCCGGTGATGAAAAGCTCACAAATCAACCGGCTTTTGGGCTGTGAGATTTTTTTTAAAGCAGATAATCTACAAAAAGTCGGTGCTTTTAAGGCGCGGGGCGCCTGTAATGCCGTGTTTTCTATGGATTCTAGTGAACTTGAGAGGGGAGTTGTTACCCATTCTTCTGGTAACCACGGTGCTGCCCTGGCGTGGGCGGCGGCGCTTTGCAATGCTCCCTGTACCGTGGTAATGCCTGAAAATGCACCCCAAGCGAAGAAAGATGCAGTGGCAAGCTACGGGGCAACAGTGCAGTTCTGCAAGGCTACTATGGCAGCAAGAGAGGCTTCTGTAGCAGATATTATAGCCGAGCAGGGCACTACCTTGGTGCATCCCTATGACCAGGATTCGATTATTGCCGGTCAGGGAACTGCCGCCTTGGAGATGTTGCAGCAGGTTGACTCTCCGATGGATATTCTCATGGCACCGGTGGGCGGTGGTGGTTTATTGAGTGGCTCAGCATTGGTGGTAAAACAATCCTCTGCTGGGGCGATAACAAAAGTTTATGGTGCTGAGCCAGAGATGGCTGCTGATGCCTTCGAGGGGTTCAAGCGTGGTGAACGTATTTCAACCTATGTGCCAAAGACTATCGCTGATGGATTGCGAGGAACCCTGGGTGTCCGAAACTTTGCCCTTATTAGTGAGCATGTGGATGATATTTTCCTCACCTCCGAGGCTCGTATTATTGAGTCCATGAAATTAATTTGGAGTCGTCTTAAGATGGTGGTGGAACCTTCAGCTGCAGTTCCATTGGCTGTGATGATGGACCATGCCGACGTGTTTAAAGACAAGCGTGTAGCGATTATTCTCAGCGGAGGGAATCTTGATTTAGAGCAACTTCCTTGGTGATAGAAAAGTCTTTTACGTGGAAAAACTGATCTTTGTAGTTAGTTAATTAAAATTTGTTAACATCACTAGGGCGTACATTTTGTAATTTTTTAAATAGAGCTATGTTTCCTTAGTTTATTTTTTATGATTTTCATCGAAAAATAGGTGGAGTCTCGGTGGAGATGAAATGTATTGCATGAATCCGTCAAAATTGCGTTGTAAAGCATGCGAGACAGCATGTTCGTGTTTTAATCCTATTACTCTCGATTGAATCGGTGTGAATTGTCTTGTTAACATTGATCCTTTTGAGGTGTGTGACCTTTAAACAAAAGGTGGCTCTGTCGGTCCGTTATTCTGTTAAATTTGGTATAATAAGGAGCTAGATCGGTTCTTTGGTAGAAAAACCGCAAACGCTAACGTTTGCGGTGATCTGGTTTAGGGGTCTGTTGGTTGTCTAACCGGTGCCGGCGGTCCACCTAAAATCTAATTTCCAAAGAGGTTTTTGGGACAAGCGTTTTGGGGAAACCATTAATCAGGTTTTTTAAGTTCTGAAATATAGGGCAATCATTTGACATGTACGACAACAAAAATGGAATAGACAGTGGCATATTTTTCTACTAAACGGTATGGGCATGATATCGGTTTAACCGCTTGCTTTCGGCAACCCAAAGCAAAATCCCATTGTAGATTCCTTCATGGTTATTCTTTAGCGTTCAAATTTACCTTCGGATGCAACTCACTGGATGAACGTAATTGGGTGGTGGATTTTGGTGCCCTGGAGCCTCTCAAAGTTGTTTTAGAAGGCACTTTCGACCATAAAGTTGTTCTTGATAAGGAAGAGCCTTGTATGGAAGATTTTCGAGCATTGGAAGATAAGGGAGTAATCGATATTGTTGTGCTGGATGGCGTAGGCGTAGAAAAGTTTGCTGAGCATGCATATTATTTCGCAACTGAAGTGGTCAAAGTGCTTACAGATGGTAGATGCTGGGTCGAAGAGGTTGAGTGTTCAGAGCATGGCGCTAACTCCGCAATTTTTCGAAAGAATCGTAGGCTTGCCTAAATTAGTTAGTGAGTAAATGTCATTGCCTAATGGTCAACAATCGCGGCAATACAACTTTGTCATTGTGATTAGTTTGATTAGCGCTAGCCGTTTTATTTGTCGTGATAATTAATTTTTCCTTGAACAACCATATGCACTATCAATACTTTATTTGCGATGTTTTTACTGATCAGATGTTCTCTGGTAATCCACTGGCAGTGGTTCCCGATGCCCAAGGATTGAGCGACCAACAGATGCAAAATATTGCTCGAGAATTCAATTTTTCAGAGACAACGTTTGTGCTTCCGGCTAAGTATGGCCATACCAGACAAGTACGTATATTTACCCCTACAAGAGAAATTCCCTTTGCGGGCCATCCCAATATAGGTACTGCTTTTGTTCTTGCCGAAACTGAACAGTTTGGACGTTTCGATGGCCCTATGGACGTGGTTTTTGAGGAGATAGCTGGATCGGTTGCCATTGCAATTGATCGAGATGACAATGGTTTTATTCGCTGTGAATTAAAGGCGCCAGATACCCTTTGGATAGGTCAAACGGTTTCGGCAGAAGTTATAGCCGCTATCCTAAATCTATCGGCAACAGACATTATTACTGAAACTCATGAGCCCCAAGAGGCTTCCGTGGGTCTTGAATTTTTATTTGTAGAGATAGCTTCTTTACAAGCCTTACAGCAAGCAAAGATCAATGTAGATCGGCTAAGTGCTTTGCTGCGCAGTGGAGTTTCTCCAGATATTCATCTGTATTGGCGGGGATCTAATGACGTTGATTTACGAGTGCGAATGTTTGCACCATTAGATGGTGTACCTGAGGATGCTGCTACTGGCAGTGCCAATTGCGCACTGATAGCGTTACTAAGTCATTATGACAACGCATCGAGCAACACATACAGCTGGTGCATTTCTCAGGGTATAGAAATGGGTCGACCAAGCGAGTTATTTGGACGTACTGAAAAGCAGAGTGGGTCTGTCACCGGTGTTTGGATTGCAGGTAATTGCGTCTTGATAAGCGAGGGTACCCTTTTTTTATCCTAGTTTATCTGCGGTTGCAGTTTGTTTTTCGTAACCGTATTATGCTGGCATAATTTAAATAACTTTTATTAAAAGGAAGCACTATGTTTAGTCACGTCATGCTAGGGGCCAATGATATTGAAGAAGCCAAGAAATTCTATGATGCTACCTTGGGTGCCATCGGTCACAGACCTGGTTTTGTAGATCCGAAAGGACGTTGCGTATACGTCTCTGATGGCGGTGTTTTTTTACTAACAAAACCGATTAACGGAGAGTCAGCAAGTCATGGTAACGGGAGCACTATGGGCTTTGCAGTTGACGGACCAGAAGCTGCGGATGCATGGCATGCAGCCGGTATTGCCAATGGTGGCACAGCTTGTGAAGATGCCCCAGGTATTCGCGAAGGAGGCGGTGTAAGTATGTATTTAGCATATCTTCGTGACCCTTCTGGCAATAAAATTTGCGCTCTCTACAGAATGCCATAGACGTAGATGTCCTAGTGAGGATTCGGCCTAGAAATCGCTTCAAGTGTTTTTTGGGTCGTCTCCTTTTTGTGTCTATATAGTACTTCAAAGGTCATAAGTCTAACTATGCCCCTACAGCCTCTCTTTCATCTGGCATTTCCCGTTACCGACTTAGAAAAAGCACGTTCGTTTTATGTCGACGTTCTTGGGTGTTCAACCGGTCGAGAATCGACTCGTTGGATTGATTTTAATTTTTTTGGACACCAGTTAGTCGCCCATTTGGTTGATCCACAAGATCATCCGGCCACTGCAACCAATAGTGTAGACGGCCATGCAGTGCCGGCATCGCATTTCGGCGCAATACTAGACTGGACAGCCTACGAACACTTCGTTGCTCGGTTAACTTCAGCAAGGGTGGATTTTGTGATCAAGCCTTACCTTCGTTTTGAAGGTCAACCGGGTGAGCAGGCGACATTGTTTGTTCGAGATCCAAGTAATAACTATCTGGAGTTTAAGGCGTTTAGGGATCTTGATAGGCTATTTGATAAAGATCTGCAAGATACCCAGTGATCCTCTTGGTACGACTATTCAATTAGTTTACAACTCTAGCGAATGTATCCTGTTGTGCGTACTCTTTTTATTCCTTTAACCGGTTGGCTACGTTCTCTTTTATCACGGTTATTTTTGTTTTGATCGATACTATTTTTCAGCGCAATGAGAAAGCCAGTGACAATGAACGCTCCTGGGGGCAAAACAAAGATTAAAAAGCTATAGTCATTGCCAAAGGGTTGAATAAGCCATGCTTCTGCCGCGGGTCCAAACAATAGGTGCATATCTCTAAAGAGTGAGCCTTGGCCCAGCAGTTCGCGACTCGCCCCTAGAACCAATAGTACCAACAAAAATCCAAGTCCCATCATCAATCCGTCTAGCGCGGCCAAACCTAAGGTGTTTTTGCTAGCAAAAGCTTCTGCGCGACCTAGGATTGCACAATTAGTAACAATCAGCGGGACGAAAATACCCAAAATTTGATATAAATCAAAGGTATAAGCCTTCATTAACAATTCTGTAATGGTAACAAATGTTGCAATAATCATTATGAAAACCGGCAATCGCACAGCATCACTGACGTGCTGACGAATGAGGGATACAATGATGTTTGAGCCAATCAGCACGAGTAGAGTTGCTAGGCCTAAGCCAAGAGCGTTTACAACGGTAGATGTAACCGCTAGTAGCGGGCACAACCCAAGTAACTGCACCAAGGCAGGATTATTGTACCAAAGTCCATTATGAGTAATTTGTTTAAGAATCATCTTACCCATCATTTGTTCTCCGAGACGCCTATAGCTGACGTTGCTGAAAATATGCGCGCATTATCTTGCTCAAAATATGTCAATGTACTAACTAGTTGATTTATGACAGCGCGGGGCGTTATCGTTGCTCCAGTAAATTGATCAAAATCGCCGCCGTGCTTTTTAACAGCCCATGCTGAGTTTGATGTGTTTTTAAGTGATCGTCCATTGAAACTCAAAATCCACGGACTTCGTCGAAGCTCAATTTTATCACCCAGTCCAGGTGTCTCACGGTGCTCTACTACTCGTACTCCGATAATAGTGCTATTAGCATTAATACCTACTAGCATGGAGATACTGCCACTGTAGCCGTTTGGAGTAACAGAAGGAATGATCGCCGCTATCGGCTTTTCATTACGTCGTGCAATATGAATAAATTGCTCTTTTTTGAGGCCCAATAGTGGCCAAAAACGCTTAGGTATGGGCTGAATATCCAATAAAAGATCATTGTCGTGAAGATTTTTAGGGACTATTTCCAAAAGCGCTTTTTGTGCAAATAAGCGTTCTGAATAGGCGATTTTATCTTCCGTTAAACGATTGACCATTGACAACAGCACTGCACTTATAGAGGCAAATAAGGCGAGACCTATGGCATTTTTCGTGATTGCTTTAAACATTTTTATCTGTCTCTTTAGCAGTTGCTCTGCGTCTCTGACTGTGGCCATAGGTGCGAGGTAGGGTGTAGTTGTCAATAAAGGGAGCGGCGAAATTACCTAGTAATACGGCGAATGCTACTGCATCTGGATAACTACCCCACGCGCGAATAATATATATTAACAAGCCAATTAAGGCGCCATAAATTAGTCGGCCACGGTTGCTTGTAGCGGACGAAACTGGATCTGTAATAATAAAAAAAGCACCAAGCATTGATGCACCGCTGAACAGGTGCATCAATGGAGAACCAGGGCTCGAAGAGCTACCGGCATCCCAAAAAAGCATGGACATCAGCGTTAAACTACCGAGCATTCCAACCGGGCCATGCCAGGTAAAAATTCGCGCTTTGAGAAGTGCTAAGCCGCCGATTAGAAATGCAACATTAGCCCACTCCCAACCGACACCTGCAATACTTGCGTTGTCAAATAGCCTGTTGCTGTTATAAATTTGCTCCACCATAAGACCTTTACTGTGTTTAAAAAGATCTAGTGGTGTGGCTCCGGTAATGCCATCAATGGGGACTGACCCAGCAAATACAATCATGCCAGAGTCCCAAAGTCCCGGGTGGCTCACTCCTTGAGGCAGCAAACTTATGGGCGTTACCCAGGTTGTCATCTCTACCGGAAAGGATATTAAAACCACTACATAGCCAACCATGGCTGGATTAAAAGGGTTTGATCCTAATCCACCATATAACTGTTTAGCTATGAGGATGGAAAATATTGCGGCTGTTACTACTACCCACCATGGCACTAGGGGCGGTAGCGCTAACCCTAAAAGTACGGCGGTAACTACTGCACTGTAATCACCTAGATGAATATTAATAGGTCTATGCCGTAGCTTGAGTACCAGTGCTTCGGTAACAATGCAGGTTAACGTTGAGATAAAGAGATTTAGCAGTACACCCCAACCAAATTGATAGCTAAGAATAAGAGCTCCGGGCAAGGTGGCTATAAGTACCAGCTGCATTATTCTATCAGTGCTCTGTCGTTTGTGGATTTGCGGTGAGCTGATCTGCTTATAGTTCATTGGAGCTTAATCTTCGCAAGACGTTGTTGAGTTTTATCGACCTTTTGTTTGGCACCTTCAAGAGTGGCCTTGTGTTGAGTTTGTTGATCAACTGTCCCGGATTCAAGAACATCTGCAAGACGCTGCTGAGCTTCTTCTAGCCGTATTTGTGCAGCGATTAAGGTGCGTTCGAGTTTGGCTTTTTGCTTCTCAGGCGAGATTTTTTTGGTCTGAACACGCAATTGTGCCGCCTTTATAATATCCTCTGCACTGGTGGTTAAAGGTGGTTTTCCAGAGACACGCTGCTGCTCTGCATTATTTGAGGTAAGCTTGCGCGATTCACGCTTGGTCTCTCTTTGACTGTCTATTTTTTCCAATCGTACAGCACGAGATTCAAAACGCTCTCTGGCCTTGGAGGCCATAGTTTTTTCCGCACGAGCAGTAAGTATGTCACCCTTACTTCCTCGATAATGCTGTACTAAGGGTATTTTACTTGGGCAGACATAGGAGCAGGCACCGCACTCTATACAGTCAAACAGATGATGTGCTTGCAGACGTTCATGATCTGCTGCCTTAGCATACCAATACAATTGCTGAGGCAGTAGCGACGCTGGACAAACTTCTGCACATAAACCGCACCTAATGCAGGGTTGTGGAGGACTACTGTCGGGCATTTCTTGATGACTAACAGCTAAAATACAGGTGCTTGTTTTAGTCACAGGCACATTCGTGCTTGATAGGGTAAATCCCATCATTGGGCCACCTACAATCAGTCTACTACAGCGTTCTCTATTAAAGCCATTGAGTTTCAGTAAATGCTCAACTGAGGTGCCTATTAAGACCTCATAGTTACGATTTATATCACAGGCCTGCCCGGTTATCGTGGTAATTCGTGAAATGAGCGGTTGGCCATCAATGACTGCACGTTTTATGGCAAACACGGTAGCTATGTTAAGACAGATCATGCCAATGTTTATAGGCAGTGCTTCGCTTGGTAGTTCTTTTCCTGTGAGAATATAAATAAGCTGCTTTTCGCCACCCGAGGGATACTTGGTCGGGACTGGTACTACCTCTATTTGAGTACCTTTACAATGTTCTTGTAGCGCTTTAATTGCATCTGGTTTGTTGTTTTCAATACCAATTAAGACAGCCTTTGGTTTATTCAATGCGCAATTAATAACATCGATACCTTTGATGATTTCCGCGGCACGTTCACGAATAAGCATGTCATCGGCAGTAATGTAGGGCTCACACTCGGTGGCATTAATAATTAAGGTATCAACAGATTTTTCACCGTCGATAGCCAATTTCACTGCCGAGGGAAATCCAGCACCTCCCATGCCTGCTATTCCCGCTTGTGCAATAATGTCACATAGTTTGGGGGGATCAATATGTTGATAATGGGGATATGTTTTAGATTCAATCCATCTGTCCTCGCCATCGGTGGTGATCTCGATACAGGGAGTCGATAATCCTGACGGGTGAGCTATAGTCCGCGGCTCAATAGAGGTTACAAAGCCAGAGCTCGACGCATGCACCGCGACACTAAGTTTACCCTGTATGTCAGCAATTTTTTGTCCTTTGAGAACTCTGTCGCCAATCCTAACAGAGGCTTTCGCTACCTCGTCAAACGCTGAGTTCAGAGGCAGAATCAGTGTTTTGGGGAGCGGAACTTGGCCTATGCTCATCGTCTGTGACTGCGCTTTATTATCCGGCGGATGGACACCACCAGGTGTTTCCCACAGATGTCTCATGATGCATGACCTTCGGTATATGCAGAAGTTGTAGAAGGCGGTATATTTTCTGGAGATGGCCAATACCATGTATCAATGGAGGTCTTGACGGGCAGCATGTCTATACAGTCGACAGGGCAGGGGTCAACGCATAAATCACATCCAGTACACTCCTTTTCAATGACCGTATGCATTAATTTAGCTGACCCTAAAATAGCATCTACCGGACAGGCTTGGATACATTTGGTACAACCAATACATTCATCTTCTCTAATATAAGCTATGGTTCTGAGTTCTTCCTGACCGTGCTCTTCATCTAAGGGCACAGCTGTAATATCAAGTAGTTTAGCAATAGCATTGATCGTGGTCTGGCCTCCTGGAGGACACTTGTTAATGGCATCTCCATCAGCAATAGATTGTGCATAGGGCCGGCATCCTGGGAAACCACATTGACCACACTGCGTTTGCGGTAATAATTCATCAATAGTATCAATAACAGGATCACTATTAATTTTGAATTTTTCAGCTGCATAGCCTAAGAGCCCCCCAAACATGCCTCCCAGACCGATCAATGCTAGGAGCGACGCGAGCACCACATTATCTAGTAGTAAGTTAATCATTTAGATAAGGCCACTAAAACCCATGAATGCCAAAGACATTAGTCCTGCCGTGATCATTGCTATAGCTGTGCCCTCAAAGGGTTGAGGTATATCCGCTGTTGCTAGTCGCTCGCGCATAGCTGAGAAAAAAACTAAAACCAATGAAAAGCCTACACCAGCGCCGAAACCATAAAGTGAGGATTGGACAAAATTAAGGTTTTTATTGGCATTCTGTAGTGCGACTCCTAAGACAGCACAGTTAGTCGTAATTAAAGGCAAAAAAACGCCTAAAACACGGTATAGGAGTGGACTGGTTTTTTCCACAAACAGCTTAGTGAACTGCACAACTGCGGCAATAACTAAAATGAATGCAATGGTTCTGAGGTAGGTTAAGCCAAGAGGAAGCAAGATTAACTTATTGACAATGTAGCTAACCATAGCAGTTAAGGTTAGCACAAAGGTAGTTGCCGCAGACATACCAATAGCTGATTCAAGTTTCTTAGAAACCCCCATAAAAGGGCATAGTCCTAGAAACTGAACCAGTACATAATTATTGATCAGAATAGAGCTGACCAAAATAACGGCAACTTCTTGCATAGGATAATTACCTGTAAGGCCACCCAAGTCAATAATGCACCCAGGAGCGGTATTAACGGCTTAAAACGGTATTCACTAACCTCTCTGTGACAGTGCTTGCATACATCATAAGCAGTATCTATCGGGAGATTGACAACCTATCCTCTCCGTCTATTAGGTGACTCTTTGGCCAGGTTTAGCACCACTATCTGGCTCGAGTAAATAAATACCTTGATCATCTGCGGCGGCTAGCACCATGCCTTCAGACATGCCAAAGCGCATTTTACGCGGCGCTAAGTTGGCAACTAGCACCGTTAGCCGACCTTCCAAGCTTTTTGGATCATAGGATGATTTTATTCCTGAGAAAACCTGTCGGATTTCTCCTCCCATATCCAAGGTTAGTCGCAATAATTTGTCTGCCCCCTTGACATGATCAGCTTCTACTATTTTGGCAACTCGTAAATCTACTTTGATAAAGTCATCAAAAGAAATTTCATCAGCTAGGGGTTCATCTGCCAATGGACCTGTCGCCACATTGCTAGTAATTGTCTCAAGATCTTCTTTGCTAGCTTCAACCATAGCTTCAACCGTCTCTTTCTCTATTCGCTTCATCAGTGGCGTAAATATACTAATCCTATGATTAGTAAGGGGTTTATCAATACTATTCCATGCCAAAGTATCATTCAAAAATTCCTCTCCTGCGATTGCCGTGGCTGGTAATACTGGTTTGAGCATAGCTAGGATTACTCTAAAGAGATTAATACCTAGAGAACAAATATCTTGTACCTTCTGTTGTTGCTCAGGATCCTTATTGAGTTTCCATGGTTCTTTTGCAGCAATATATTCATTGGCCGCATCAGCCTGAGCCATTATTTCGCGCATAGCTTTTCCATAGTCGCGGTTCTCATAGTGCTCTGCAACGGTTGTAGACACTCCGCTCACTTGGTTCCATAGCGCAGGATTTTCGATATTTTCTGAGAGGACACCATCGTTACCATTAGTAACAAATTTAGCGCATCGACTGGCTATATTAATGACTTTTCCGACCAAGTCACTATTCACTTTTTGAATAAAGTCTTCAAGATTAAGGTCTATGTCCTCTACTGAGCCAGAAAGCTTAGATGCATAGTAATAGCGCAGATACTCGGGGTTAAGATGATCCAAATAACAGCGAGCATTGATAAAGGTGCCGCGAGATTTAGACATCTTTTTACCATTAACTGTTACAAAACCGTGTACGCAGACTTTTGTGGGGGTGCGATATTCAGCACTTTTCAACATTGCAGGCCAAAACAGCGCATGAAAGTTAACTATATCTTTACCAATAAAATGGTAAAGTTCTGTGGTGCTATTCTTTTTCCAGTAATGATCAAAGTCGATCCCTTTCAGATCACAAAGATGCTTGAAACTTGCCATATAACCAATGGGAGCATCTAGCCAAACGTAGAAATACTTACCTGGCGCATCAGGAATTTCAAAACCGAAATAGGGTGCATCGCGACTGATGTCCCACTCTTGAAGGCCTCCGTCGAGCCATTCACCGAGTTTATTTGCCACTTCTTTTTGCACGCTATCTGTAGCTACCCACTCCTTTAAAAAATCGGTAAATTCAGGCAGTTTAAAAAAGTAATGTACAGACTCTTTTTCTATTGGCGTTGCGCCAGAGATAACCGATACTGGATTGATTAGATCAACCGGCGAATAGGTTGCGCCACAGGCTTCGCAGTTGTCGCCATACTGATCCGCTGCCTTACATTTTGGGCAGGTACCTTTGACGTATCGATCGGCCAAAAAAAGTTCTTTTTCAGGATCAAAAGCTTGAGTAATAGAACGCTGCGCGATGTGGCCGTTGGCCTTAAGACGATTATATATTAGCTCAGAAAATATACGATTTTCTTCTGAATGAGTGGTGTGATAACTATCCACTCCGATTAAAAAATCCTTAAAGTCAGCCTCATGCAGACTTCGCATCTCACTAATATGTTGCTCAGCGGTAATGCCTTTTTCATCTGCTTTGAGCATGATCGCTGTGCCATGAGCATCGTCGGCGGAAACGTAGTAACATTCATGTCCTCGCATCTTTTGGAAGCGAACCCAGACATCTGTTTGAGTGTACTCAAGGATATGCCCAAGGTGCAAAGCAGCGTTTGCATAGGGTAAGGCATTAGTAACGAGTATTTGTCGTTTTTCGGACATTTTTAAGTCTTTTAAGCAATAGTTATTGAAGCGGCAGTATAGCGATTTTATGCTCAGTTTTCATTGGCTATGATGCACAATGCAGAAGCTTTTCATAAAGTTTTTTAAAATCACATAAACTGGGAGTTGATAAGTGTTAACCAATGTGAAAAATATTATTGCAATTGCCTCTGGGAAAGGAGGAGTAGGTAAGTCTACAACCGCAGTCAATGTTGCCTTAGCTCTGCATAGTCGAGGTCAGCGTGTAGGGCTATTGGATGCAGATATCTATGGACCCAGCATAGCACTTATGCTCGGTGTTGATAAGGGTACTCGTCCTGAGGCGGTGAATGAAAAGTATTTTAAACCGGTTGTTGCTCATGGTATCAAAACCATGTCTATGGCTTATATGGTGACTGAGAAAACGCCTATGGCATGGAGAGGCCCAATGGCAGCTGGTGCTCTTCAGCAATTGCTCCAGCAAACTGCCTGGGAAGAGCTTGATGTGCTTATCGTTGATATGCCACCGGGGACAGGGGATATTCAGTTAACACTTGCGCAAAAGGCTCAGGTTGCCGGTGCTGTTATTGTGACGACACCTCAAGATATCGCTTTACTCGATGCTAAAAAAGGCATTGAGATGTTTTTAAAGGTGAACATTCCGGTTTTGGGCATCGTTGAGAATATGGCGGTTCATGTTTGCAGTCAATGTGGGCATCACGAACATATTTTTGGTGATGGCGGTGGTACTAAGATCGCCGCAGAGTATCAGACTCAGTTATTAGGAAGCTTGGCCTTAGATGCGGGTATCAGGGTTCAAGGCGACTTAGGCATTCCAGCAGTTGTCGCCTTTGGTGATTCCTACGTCGGCGAGCAGTACCGAAATATTGCAGATAGCATAATGTCGACCCTTGCATTGACTAAATCTGGGGAAGGTCCCACCATTGTGTTTGAGTGATTCTTATCAAACAGGACTTAGCCTTGCTGAAACATTGTAAATCAGTATCATAGCGTCTGCGTTTAGAAGCTGGCCTTTTTGAGCCACGCGCCATGGCCTTACCGAGAGATAGATATTCATGAGTATTAAATCAGATAATTGGATACGCCGCATGGCACAGAAGCAACAAATGATCTCGCCATTTGAGTCAGGCCAAGTTCGTTACGTCGGCGAAGAGAGGGTTATTTCTTATGGCACCTCAAGTTATGGATACGATGTGCGCTGTGCTAATGAGTTTAAGATATTTACAAATATTCACTCTAAAACAGTGGATCCAAAAAACTTTGATAATGATTCTTTTGTTGATGTTTCAGGGGAATTTTGCATTATTCCGCCAAATTCGTTTGCATTAGCAAGAACGGTTGAGTATTTCAAAATACCTCGGTCCGTATTGACCATATGTTTGGGTAAATCAACCTATGCGCGTTGCGGTATTATTGTAAATGTGACGCCCCTTGAGCCAGAATGGGAGGGCCATGTGACCTTAGAATTCTCAAATACTACCAATTTGCCGGCAAAGATATATGCCAACGAGGGAGTTGCTCAGATGTTGTTCTTTGAGTCCGATGAAGTGTGCGCGACCTCTTACGCGGATCGTGGCGGCAAATACCAGGGTCAAACAGGTGTTACTTTGCCAAAAACCTAAGCAATAGGGTTTATCTAAGCACCTTACTCAATCTTCGGAATTAGGGTCAAGTAAGGTGTTTTTTAATAACAAGGCCTGTTTTTGTAGTCTTTGTGTATTTTCTGGACCACTCCTTATCAATTGTTTTTGCAGCGGGCTAAGAGATTCCAGTGATGGATCGGCAAACCTATAGACTACTGATTCGCGGGTCAATTCAATGGGCTGCACAATTACCGGCGCCGCTAAAATATTATCTAAGCCAGTAAGAATAATGCCATCCATCTGACGCGGCTGGTAGCCTAATTCAGAGAAAGCTTTTTCTAATAGTGGTCTTGAAAAGTGAAACATCTGAGCCAATAAGCGCATGTCTATACTAAGAATAGTCACCACTGTTGCGTTGTAGCGTTCGTAGTTACCAGCGTTCATCCAAATTGTATTATCATCCCGATGGGTGGCAAATTGACCCTTTGTTTCACTCAGTGGGAAAATCTTACCGAGTATTACTCCGCGAGCCAAACCATCAAGGTAGCTTGCAGCCCGACGCAGCAAGTCATCAGTCATCAGCCAGGTTTGAAGGTTCTTGTTGCCACTCATTATTAAGAGACGCTGCCTGACAAAATCATCACTTTGATTCAGTTTTGGTAGCAAAGTCTGTTTTTTCGCCTGTACCTCGCTGGTAACACTATTCTCAAAAGGTTCAGGAATAACTGCCTCAGGTACGCTTGGTTCTATGATGGCAGGCTGCAACTCTTGCTGAGGTATAGACATTAGCTGTTGATCTAGAAGCTCGCTTTTTTGACTTTGGTATAAGATACCTCCTATACCGATAATAGATGCCAGGGTACCAACTCCCAACATTAATCTGCTCTTACTATCGGATGTTTTCTGTGCAGTCATAGTTTATCCTCTATGGGCTTTGATAAAGGCACTATATTTTTACCATTAATATGTCCTTGGCTAATTTTCAGCTGATGACTTTCTCCATCGTCTTGATGAGAAAGTTTAACGATTAAATAGTCCCAATCATCAGCCAACCAGATGGTAGTTTCGCGTTTCTTACCGGCTTTAACAACCCGGCGTAATTTAGTTGTATTTAGTGGGCCTAAGGATGTGGTTAAAATCTCTTTTCCAATAATCTCATAATCATAGGTTTTAGTCTTTTTTCTTGCCATAACAGAGTAAGAAAGTTGTGTTCTCCCTGCGGCTAAGTCGCGGCGTAACTGCAATTTATGAGTCATCATATCAAGCGTGCCGGCAGTTAGCAGAACCTCGGACGATTTTTTATTTTTTTCATAAGTAAGTTGATTACCACTCCAGTTGAAAAATTGTTTTTCATGATTTGAAACCCCCAAAATTGAGCGCTTGTAACTATATTTTTCAGGCACAATATTGCCTTGGTCGTCTATGTCAAAGACCGCTGTTTCGGCTATTTTGCCAAAGACACTATTGGCGGTTGAGGTTTCTTGATACTGGCCAGACGGAAGCATCTCTAGCTGATGATGTAGATCAATATCCATACCATTATAGTTAGCGGTGTAGTCAGCAGCATAGGCCTTAGTTTTGGCGGTTTCAGCTTGGCTGTGGCTAATGTAAACCAAAGTACTAACAAGCAGGGCACCTAGTATAAATATCCAGGATTTTTTGTGTGCATGCGAATGCCGTTTACTATAAGAATATCCGGACATTTTTACCTTATTTTAATAGTCATTGAAATTCATTTGATATTAGAGTGCTAAAGTCACTAAATGTTCATTTATCTTTAAATAAAAGCCCTTTTTCGTCGATTTCAACACCATCATGAAAGACTTTGTTATGGCGAAGTGTCAATCGACCTTGGCAGAACCATTGAGCAACAATAGGATATATTTTATGTTCAACATTCAAGACACGAGCTCCAAGCAGCTCTGCTGTGTCCTGCTTTTCTATAGGAACAGTAGCCTGCAGTACGGGTGGCCCACCATCTAGCTCTGGTGTAACAAAATGAACGGTTGCTCCCGCTATAGTATCTTTGGCATCGATTGCCCGCTGATGGGTATTAAGACCCGGATATGCCGGCAGCACAGAAGGATGGATATTGATCATTCTACCTACATATTGATTAACAAAACTGGCTGTAAGGATACGCATAAATCCGGCTAAAATGACTAAATCAGGTTTAAACATATTAACAACTGTAGCAAGCTCTAGATCAAATGCGTCTCTTGTTGGAAATGTATTATGATCAACAATGAAACTGGGTATATTGGCTATTTTTGCCCGTTCTAGGCCCTTAACGTTGGCCTTATTACTTATTACTGCGGCGATACGCCCGTCTAATACACCTCTATTGCAGGCATCAATAAATGATTGCAGGTTAGAACCTCCACCAGAAATAAGGATAACAATGTCAGTTTTTTTTTCTTGGTTTGAAATCACTCTTTAAGTCCAAGTAATTGAACCTGTTCATCCCCCGCGGACATAGTCTGTATTTCCCCAAGTATAAAGGCAGTTTCGCCGTGCGCAGCCAAACTTTTCAGAGCATCTTGGGCTACGCTAGCAGGGACACAAATAACCATTCCCACACCGCAATTGAGCGTTCTATGCATCTCGTGTTCATTAATATTACCGCCTTGCTGCAACCAATTAAATATCGCTGGGCGCTGCCATGCGTTGGTATCAATGACAGCTTTAGCATTGTTCGGCAAGACTCTTGGAATATTTTCTAGAAGACCTCCGCCGGTAATGTGAGCAAGTGCATGTACTGGGAGCTCGGCGATAAGAGCTAGTAGTGACTTTACATAAATTTTAGTCGGTGCCATGAGCAAATCAATGAGCGCAACACCATCAATTTCAGTGCTGACTGGGTTGGTTTTTGTAACTTCAAGGACCTTTCGTATTAGAGAATAACCATTGGAATGTGGGCCACTTGAGGCAAGACCAATGAGGACATCATCAGTACTAACTTTACTGCCGTCGATAAGATCAGCTTTTTCAGCAATACCAACACAGAAACCAGCAAGATCATAGTCTTGATCTTCATACATGCCGGGCATTTCAGCGGTTTCACCACCGATAAGAGAGCAACCGGAAAGATCACAGCCATCAGCAATGCCACTTACCACCGCCGCCGCGGTGTCGACATCAAGTTTTCCTGTGGCGTAGTAATCAAGAAAAAATAGGGGCTCAGCACCACACACTATAAGATCATTGACACACATTGCCACAAGATCAATACCTACGGTATCGTGTCTTTGATGATCTAGGGCAAGGCGAAGTTTTGTGCCGACCCCATCTGTACCCGAGACAAGAACCGGTGCTTTATAGCCAGAGGGTAATTCAAACATAGCACCAAATCCACCCAATCCCGCCATCACTTCTGGGCGCCGAGTTCGTTTTGCCGCTCCCTTAATTTTTTCAATCAGCGCATTGCCTGCATCTATGTCAACGCCAGCATCTTTATAACTTAACGATGGTTTATTTTCGTTCATGGGGAGCATCCTGTAATAAAGCGAGTATTTTAGCGCGGCTATTAAACTGGCGCTATTTTTAATTGCTGTTATCGAGAAAAAACGATATTTTTATGTTCGGCTCTTATTTTGATCAACCACTGTTACAATGTAGTTAATAATACGGAGTTCTAATGTTTCGTCCCATTCTGATCATCATACTATGCTGTTATGGCTCGGTTGTTCTTGCTGAGGAGGTCAAAGGCCTTTATGAGAGCACAGTTGCTATTGCGGACCAGTCGGAAAAATCTAAGCGTGAAGGTATAAAGGTTGCCTTGAGCAATGTATTGGTAAAGTTAACCGGCAATAGTTTGATGGTAACGTCAAGTGAAGTAAATCCGTTACTGCAAAATGCTGAAGTGTATGTCGATGCTTTAAGCTTTCAAGATTTATCTAGAGACTCTTTATTATTGTCTGATCCTGATCCTGATCCTGATGTTGATGCTGAGGTTGGTTTAAATGTCAATTTCTCGAAAATTGCAATCGACCAACTTGTGCGGCAGATGCAGTTGCCTGTATTGCCGTCCAATAGGCCAAAATTTTTATTTTGGATCATTAAGGATGACAGCGCTTTAGGGAGGGAGTTTTTGGGTGAAGAAGCTCTTAATAATGAGATTCAGTCATCAGGTGATGGTGAGATTGTGCAAAATATAGATGCTATTATGGCAAACCGTGGGATACCCTATATTTTACCGACATATGATCTGCAGGATCAGCTAGCCTTAACTATTGACGAGGCGTGGAGTTTAGATGCTGATTTAATAGATTTAGCCTCTCAGAGATACATAACTGATGGCTGGATTGCGTTACGTTTTTATCGGGCATCCTCTGGTGATATTCGGGGTGCTTGGTTATATCAAGCAGCTGGGAGTAGGCAATCTGGTGATTTTGCCGTGCAAAAAGGTTCTCTATGGATTGAGAGTCAGATGGATGGATTACTTAATGGTTTGACCTCATCATTTAGTTATCTGCCAAGAATTAACAGTAATGCGCTATTGTTAAAGGTTAATGGCATAGATTCCTATGAAGATTATCGGAGAGTTTTTGGACAGCTGGAAAAGCTAGACCTCGTGAAGTCGGCAGAGCTTTTTTCAGTGCAAGGCCCTCAGGTCATTGTGTCAGTAGCCGCAGAGGGTGGTGCCGAATTACTCCATCAAGCACTTCAACGCAGCGAATATTTCCGTAGTACAACAGGGGAGTGGCGCAAAGACTCCCAGTATCTTATATTTGATTGGTTAGTAAAATGACAACACATCAGCAACTAAGTTTGGCGATAACCTTGGATGATCAGGCTACCTTCGAAAACTTTTACGCACCTAATGGAACACCTCAGCACATGGCAACATTTTTGCTTCAAGATGAGATGCGTAAATTTGCTTTTTTATCTGGAAGTAGTGGGACAGGATTATCTCATTTACTTCAGGCTATTTGCCAGGTACGCGTTTTGGGGAAAAATTCTGAGGCGATTTATTTGCCTCTAAAAGAGTTGTTTAGTTATTCTCCTCGAGACGTTTTGGATGGTCTTGAGTCATCACCGATGGTCTGTGTAGATGACTTTGACATTGTCGCGAACGACAATAATTGGCAGCTTGCATTATTTAATTTATTCAATAATTGTCGAGATAAAGGTAGTCGACTAGTTATTGCCTCTCACCAAACCGTAGATCAGCTAAACATTGAATTGGCAGATCTTTCTTCGCGATTGAAGTCGGGAGTGGCCTTACATTTACCCAATTTCAATGACGCTGATCAACGCCGTCTTTTACAATACCGCTGCAATCGAAGAGGCCTTTATTTATCAGATGACGTAGCTATTTTTTTGTTGAATCGTTTGCCTAGAGATACCCATACTTTAATGTCTGCGCTAGATACTCTGGATGAAGCATCTCTTCAAGAACAGCGGCGCCTAACCATGCCTTTTGTGAAGGCGACACTGTCTGTTTAATCCCAGATTGCCACTAATTAGAGGGTGTTAGAATAAAAATATCAGATTGCGCATTTCTCGCAGAACAGATAGATTCCTCTAGGATCATTGAGTTGTTCTATTCTCGTTAAAGGTGCGGTTATCTTGTTGATATAAAATTGAAGATTGTTTTTCGATATTGATTCAATCTCACCACTAAGACCAAGCTTTCTAGCATAGTGCCTCGCGTTGGTGTTTAGCTGTGTAAGTAGTAGCTCGATTGGACTCATTTCTTTGCGTATGTAATCAATCCGGTAATCATCTAAATTGGCCAGATCGGCGGCTACCTCAATAGCGGCATTGAGATCGCCAAGTTCATCGATAAGCCCATTCTCAAGGGCTTGGTTGCCACTCCAAACTTGGCCTTGGGCTATGCTGTGAACATCTTCAGGCGTAGAATCTCGACCCTCAGCAACCAAGGTGACAAACTGATCATAAATATTGTCTACACCCATTTGCACAACAGTTTTGGTTTGCTCGGATAATGGCCTATCTATTGCCCACATACCTGCGCTTTTGGTTGTTCCTACTCCGTCCGAATAAACCCCCAGTGCCGCTAGAGATTTATCAATAGTAGGAATAATACCAAAAACGCCAATTGATCCAGTTATAGTGGATGGCATAGCTATAATGTGGTCCGCATCTGCGGCTATCCAATAACCTCCAGAGGCTGCAACGCTCCCCATAGAGACTACAACTGGAATGTTTCTTCCTTGAAGATCAGTTATTGCCTCACGAATAATCTCAGATGCAAAGGCGCTACCACCACCACTGTCAATGCGCAGAACTACAGATTTAATCTGTTCCTCGTCGCCAAGTGATGAGAAAATTTCCGCTAGCGTATCGCCACCAATATTTCCCTCTGGCTGTTGACCATCCATGATTGGCCCGCTTGCCACAACTACCGCAACGCTATCCTTTTTAGCTACTTTGCTTTGAGCAACAAGTCTGGTGTTAATCAAGTAACTATTCATATCAATGCTATTAAAATGCTCATCTTGGCCGGCTATATTGGCAACTAGATACTCCCGCATAGCACTGCGATCAGCGATGGTGTCTACAAGGCCCACAGACTTAGCAAGCGCCGCCGTATCACCTTGCTTAGCTGCCAGAAGTTCAGGTAGATTATTTGCATAATTATTTATTGATCCTGCGTTGAGCTTTCTCAGCGACTCTACTTCATTGGTATAAACTTGCCACAGATCACCCAATAAAACGCGTGCCTCCTCTTTAACTTGAGGCGACATGTTATTTCTTATCAATGGTTCTACCGCACTTTTGTAATCTCCAACTCGAAAGATATTCATCGTAATTTTGAGTTGATCTAAAGCATCTTTAAAGTAGCTGCGGTAAGAATCTAAACCGGTGAGCATGACAGAGCCTAGAGGGTTGAGCATAATTTCATCTGCATGAGCGGCAAGGAAATATTGGCTTTGAGTGAACCCGTCGGCCATAGAAATAATCGGCTTGCCGGTCGCACTAAACTGTTTCAATGCTATGCCTATTTCTTGTAATTTACTCAGTCCTCCACCGTCTAAATTACCGGTTTTCAATATGATGTGCGTAATACGTTTATCAGTGCGCGCCGTGTCTATTGCTTCAATAACGTCCCTTACCAGGATTTCAGTGCTTTGTTGATTGGCTTGCAACAGAAGTTGGTCTATGGGATCTATGTAAGTCTTTTGGTCTACTAGCTGACCACTTAATGATATATCCAACGCTCCCTCTTGCGGCACAGGTTGAACGGTTTGACTGAACATCTGAGAAATCGCAGATATCAGTATAACCAAAAAAAGCAGACTGAAAAGGTGCCTAATACCATTCAAAAAAGAGCCAATAATATTGAAAAGACGACGTATTATTCCGGGTTTTTGTTCGCTCACATTGCAGGCCTTTTAAGAATTGGATTGACTTTAATTTTGCTTCTTTTGACGCAGTCTTGCATTTATCATCGCTGCTGTGAACAATATAACAATTAATACTAGTTCTGCAACGTCAAGTATTAAAGGTTCTGGGGCACTAACTTTATAGGTGGCAATAGCAAAGTAAAGTAGTAATACAAAACCTAGCCAGATTGTTGTGCGAACCTGATTTTTGATGATACCGGGAATTAGTATCAACAGAGGAAGTAGAGCAAAAAAATAAATAACCAACGGCGCTGCCTGCATCCAAAGGTTAATGGTTTGAGTGCCAATTAATAGGCTAAAACTAATTTGTGTAATTAATTTTGATAGAACTATATTTTTCTCAATTTGCAAACTAATAACCCCTTGCACCTTAGTAATAAATTGTTAATTTAACGCGTTAGAATATCTGTTTAGAATTCTGTTCTTAGCTTGCTGGCCAGCATCGCTATTCGTCTACCGTGACTGCGGCAAATTTGGATTTCTTCACTACTTAAACAGTTGTTTTCAACATGACTTGATCCATAGGGCGTGCCACCTGAGTGGGTTGATGTGAGTGCGGTTTCAGAATAGGGCACTCCGGCAATCACCATACCTTGATGCAGCAGAGGTAGCATCATACTAAGCAGGGTAGATTCTTGACCACCATGGAGACTTGATGAAGAGGTGAAAACACCTGCTGGTTTGTCAATTAGCTGACCGCTTAGCCAGAGATTTGCGGTACCGTCGATAAAATACTTTAGGGGTGCCGCCATGTTCCCGAAGCGAGTTGGGCTACCCATTAGTAGCCCAGAGCACTGAGCCAGGTCCTCTGCGCTGCAATATATATCTCCTTTATCTGGGATCTCAGCGTCGGTTGCTTCACAAACCGCAGATATTGCCGGTACAGTTCTAAGGCGCGCCTCTAAACCAGCACTTTCAATGCCAAGCGCTATTTGATCCGCCAGTAATTTAACATGCCCATGGCGGCTATAATAAAGTACCAAAATATACACATTATCTGTATTGTTCGTCATTAAAGTATTTCCAGTATCTTCTCAGGAGGACGACCTACTATGGCTTTTTGCCCATTAACCACAATAGGTCGCTCAATCAGTTTTGGGTATTTTACCATTGCGGCGAGCAATTGTTGCTCATTAATATCTTTAGCATCCAACCGCAGACGTTTAAAGTCATTTTCATTGCGGCGAATTATTTGTGCAGCTGATAAGCCTAATTTAAACAGCAAGGATTCAAGTAAAGACTGATCAATACGAGCATCAAGATAGAGAACTATGTTTAGTTCAATATTCTTTGATTGCAAAATGGTCAAAGCTTGCCGTGATTTTGAACAGCGAGGATTGTGATAGATAGTAACCATAATGACCCGTCATGTTATTTGTATGTCAAATGCTATTGTAGGGGCTTCTGTCAAAAAACGGAAAAAATATCATCGCTGATTTTTTGATCGACATGCGGTCGGCTCGCAGTTTATTAAAAATACATCTTAGAGGTTGAAATCGGATATTATACAGATAACGTACCGAATTCGTTGTTGGGACATTTTGTCTAAAAATAGAAGGAGTTTTGGATTGAAAAAGATAATTCTAATCGCACTGTTTTTGATAGGTTGTGATTCAGACACGATGTACAAAACGTCCGATGGTGATAGCATAAACGTTACCGCACCTGGTAAGGTTTTGGTGATCAATTACTGGGCTGTTTGGTGTTCTCCCTGTCGCAAAGAAATTCCAGAACTGAATGAGCTTGCTGCGCATCACGCCAAGACGCTTAGTGTGTTGGGAGTAAATTTTGACGGTTCTCAAGATGATAGGTTGGCACAAGAGGTCAGCAAATTAAATATTCAGTTCCCCAATTTGATTGCAGATCCCCGCTTAGTATGGGGGCTGGAACCGGTCTCGGTTTTACCGGAAACCTTGATCATAAGCCCTGAAGGATTGCTTTTACATAGGTTAGTTGGCCCCCAGACCATTGCGTCTATAGAAGCTTTATTATGGTGACTTCCCCAGACGGGGTATAGCTTAATTATATTGCGTTAGGTTATGGTTTTTTAGGTAATTACAGATAGTGAGACGGTTATGAAAGATTTGAGAAAGTTTTACATAGATGGCCAATGGGTAGACCCAGTTCAAGGCAGCGACTTAAATGTTGAGAATCCTGCCAGTGAGGAAGTAATAGCAACGATTTCTCTGGGTGCATCAGCCGATGTGAACAAAGCAGTGGCTGCAGCAAAAAGAGCTTTTCCAGAATTTTCTGCTACCTCCGTGGAGGAGAGAATTTCACTGATGGAGAAGCTGCTTGAGATCTATATGGATCGCTACGATGAAATGGCATGGGTGATTTCTGCTGAAATGGGTGCACCCATTTCGTTTGCAACCGAATCTCAAGCTGATTGTGGGCGAGGTCATATAAATTCAGCTGTGGAGGCATTAAAAACCTTCGAATTTGAACGTCAAGTTGGTGACACTCGTATTGTTAAAGAGGCTATAGGTGTATGCGGATTCATTACTCCGTGGAACTGGCCGATCAATCAAATTAGCTGCAAAGTAGCACCAGCACTGGCAACTGGCTGCACTATGGTGCTAAAGCCCAGTGAGATTGCGCCTTTATCAGGGTATTTGTTTACAGAAATGATGGATCATGCAGGTATTCCTGCAGGTGTTTATAACATGATCAATGGCGATGGTCCTAATGTTGGTTCGGTCATTGCCAGTCATCCTGATGTAGACATGGTTTCATTTACGGGTTCAACCAGAGCCGGTATTCTTGTGGCTAAGGCTGCTGCAGATACGGTCAAGCGAGTAACGCAGGAATTGGGTGGAAAATCACCGAACATCATTTTTGATGATGCAGATCTTGAAACAGCCGTGACATCAGGTGTTATGCACATGATGGGTAACACAGGACAGTCTTGTAATGCGCCTTCAAGAATGCTTGTTCAGTCTTCGGTGTATTCCGAGGCATTAAAAATTGCCGAACAAGCTGCCAGTACCGTGTTGGTTGATCAGCCGTCCAAAGAAGGAGAGCACTTGGGTCCGTTATCTAGTCGAGTGCAGTTTGACAAAGTACAGCATCTCATAAAAGAAGGTATTGCAGAGGGCGCCAAATTGGTGGCGGGCGGATCTGGGAAGCCTGAGGGTCTTGAGACTGGTTATTTTGTTAAACCTACAGTGTTTGCTGATGTGAATAATGACATGACTATTGCTAGAGAGGAAATTTTCGGTCCGGTGTTGACAATGATTCCTTTCGACACAGAAGCTCAAGCGATTGAAATAGCTAACGATACTCCCTACGGCTTAGCAGCTTACCTAAGCACAGGAAGTGAAGAGAGAGCATCTCGAGTGGCAGGGCAGTTGCGTGCTGGTATGATCAGTGTCAATAGTGCCTCTCAAGATTACACCGCGCCTTTTGGTGGTTATAAGCAGTCTGGTAATGGGCGCGAGTGGGGAGAATTTGGCTTTGATGACTTTTTGGAAATAAAAGGAATTACTCAATAATTGTTAGTATAGTTATATTCCTTTGTTGTTGGAGGTATCTTCAGCTGAATTTTAATCTCTAGCCTAAGTTACCTGTAACAACAGAGGTGTTAACACATCTACTTGCTTTGTTTTTCAATAATAGGGTATTTTTTATAATGTACTCATCTTGAAAAAAACACCTAGTACCAAAGTGCATATCGGCTTACCTAATTACGAATAAATTATTTTTTTTCCGCGGCAACTTGATATAAAAGCGCGCCTGCACAAATCAGCCCCAAGCCTATGAATGCCTCCTGAGGTCGAGACGTAAAGACATAAGTCAATGTCCAGAGAGTTACAGCCAGATAAATTATAGGTACAAAAGGATAGCCAAATGTTCGGTAGGCCCCTTCAATATTCAGTTTCTTGAAGCGCAGAATAAAGACACCTAATACGGAAAATAATGTGTTTATAGCAAGAACAAAACTTGAAAAAATAAGTATGGACTCAAAGGTTGAGCTGACAATGAGTATTAATGCTAAGGCACTTTGAAATACAATGGCAGCGCTAGGTATGCCTCTCTTGTTAGTTCGGCTGAGATAGTTAAAAGTGCTTAAATCTTGTCCAATTACTTGAAGCACTCTGGGTCCTGCCATAGTCATGGCACTCACAGTAGATATTAAAAGTAGCGCCAATACGCCCCCCATTATTTTGCCAGCGCTAACGCCAAGCGCATGCTGTGCAGTTATCACACCAATTTCTAGTTTTCCAGTGAGAAGATCGGCTGGAGTTGCACTTAAAAAAGTAAAATTTAATGCCAAATATAGCGTCATTACCAGACTTGTTCCTACCAAAAGTACTATCGGTAGATTTTGTTGCGGGTTGTCAAGTTCGCTGGTGATATAGGTAACCGCATTCCACCCGGTGTAGGCATAGTTGACGTAAATAAGTGAAACTGCGAAGGCACTGCCAAATAAAATTGAGGAATCCTCTGCCTTTGGAAGTAGGCTAATACTTTGTGGGTTTTCACCCCAAATTAGAATAACTAGGCAAAACAAGACAATCATAATAATCTTCAAAAGGGTAAATAATTGCTGAACGCGACTGCTAGTTTGATGAGAAAAACAATGTGCGATTGTTAAGCATACAACTAAGAGCGCTGCTGCGTATGTTTGCGAAGCATCAGGAAATACGGCGGTTAAGTAGGCTCCAAAAGTCATAGCTGCCAATGCAACGGGCGCTGCAAAGCCTACCGTGGCAGAAATCCATCCTGAAATAAAACCAGCACAGGGGTGATAGAGACGTCCTAGGAAATTATATTCACCCCCGGAGCGAGGTAAATTGGCACCCAATTCAGCATAGGTGAGTGCGCCACAAAGTGCCGTTAGACCGCCTATGAACCAAAGCATAATAAGCGCAAAATGCGATTGAATACCTAATAATTGAAACCCAAGGCTGGTAAATACACCGGTACCAACCATGTTAGCAATCACCACTGATATTGCTGTTGTTACGGAAAATTTATGCATAGATTAATATAATCTTTTAGAAAGTTGCGTTGTAACTTTACCCGACTGCCATCTAGGTTGCAGTAATTTCAATAATTCATTTAGCTGCCAATGGTTATGCCTTACTGTTTTATGGTAAATAATTCTTTTAAATATGGTGATAAAAATATATACCGTTAGTGTCTGCAAAATGATATTCCACTTTATGAGTTAGCAAAAAACTAGCTTGTTTATAGTCGGTGAGCATTGCTTAATTCAGAGTGCCTGTAGATGGTTTTTATTGGATGCGATGGTTTACCATTGACAGGCTACTATGGAACTCAAGGCATGATCGGTATGATCATGCGTTTATAGTTAATGTGTCACTTTTTATATTGCTGTCGCCTTGAATTATTTGGTTGACAGATCATCTTCTTGATAGATCTGTTAGACTAAAATTTTGCTCTATATGTGGGCAATTTAATTGTTTACAATGGATCAAATTTGCAGTTTTATTGGACCTTAGATGGTAAGTTAAAAGTGTGACAGTGGCGGCACGCGCTGCGTTGTATTTTTCTGCGTGCTCTGCAGCATAATAATAATAATTAAAAGGGGCGGCAGTGAATAAAATAATAGCGTTCAGCTTATTAATTACTAGTAGTTTCGGCTACTCTCAGTCCAGTAAAGATGTGTATTTTGGCGATACTCATTTGCATAGCTCTTACTCATTTGATGCATTTTTGAATAATAATCATAGTGCTGATCCAGATACAGCTTATCGCTGGGCTAAGGGGCAACCAGTAATACATCCCTATAATAGGGTGCGTGTTCAAATCAACACTCCATTGGACTTCTTAGTGGTATCTGATCATGCCGAAATGCTTGGTGTCATGCGTGCGGTGCGAGAGGACACCATTATTAAAGAAGATCTTGGTTTTTTTGGTAATTTGAAACGCTGGTATGCCTTTCGATTGATGAATCAGGCGATAGATGATCGTGCAGGGCTAGCTTTTTTTGGTCAGTTTCTGCCGGAAATTTCAGATTTGAGTGCGCATTTAGACCCCGTTACTCATGCTAATAATAATATTGCTAATGTTAATATTTTTGGTGATACCAGTAAAACATCGAAGCTTGCGTGGAATGATATCGTTAATGCTGCAGAGCGGCACAACGACCCGGGCTCTTTTACAACCCTTCTAGGATGGGAATGGAGCTCTATTCCTATGGGAGCAAATCTGCACCGCATTGTCATCACACCGGATGGTGCAGAAAAGGCCAAAAAATTTCTGCCCTTTGGTTCTGATCAGAGTCAGTATCCTGAGGATTTGTGGTATTGGTTAGATCAGACGCAAAAGCGCACAGGTACCCGGTTCTTAGCCATTCCTCATAACTCAAATATCTCTAAAGGTTATATGTTTGACGACACAACATTGCGTGGCGAGCCGATAACAGCAGACTATGCCCAGCGCAGAATCAAGTGGGAACCAATAGTTGAGGTGACTCAAATTAAAGGTGACAGCGAAACTCGCAGCGAACTTTCTCCTAATGACAAGTTTGCCGATTTTGAAAACTATGAACATTATATACAGCAAGGCAAGTCTGAGTACGTTGCTAGCGCTGCAGACTATATCCGACCAGCCTTAAAGAAAGGTCTGGCTATCGAGGCAAAAATTGGCGTCAATCCGTATAAGTTTGGATTGATAGGATCTACAGATTCTCACACAGGCCTTTCATCCCCAGAAGAAAATAACTTTTGGGGTAAAATGGCGACCGATTCAACTCCTGAGACTAAAACTCAGGGTAAAAATAGTCCAATATCTAGTAATGGCTGGAATATGTCTGCATCCGGATTGGCCGCTGTTTGGGCTGAAGATAATACTCGCGAGGCGATATATGCTGCTTTCCAGCGCAAGGAAGTATATGCCACTACAGGTCCAAGAATTCGTTTGCAAATGTTCGCAGGCTGGGACTTTCCAGAGAGGGCAGAGCAGTCCGAAGAATTCTCTGTATTAGGCAGTCGCTATGGTGTTCCTATGGGGAGTGATTTAGTTGCAACAGATGATCCTGATAAAGCGCCGCAGTTTTTATTGAGAGCTGTAAAAGACCCCATGGATGCTAACTTAGACCGACTGCAAATTATCAAGGGTTGGTTGGATGCTGCAGGACAATTACATGAGAAAGTGTACAACATAGCTTGGTCCGGCGATCGTATGTTGGATGCTAAGGGTGAGTTAGAAGACGTTGGTAATACGGTTGATCTGAAGTCTGGGCGCTATACCAATACTATTGGCCAAGCCGAATTTGCAGTAAAGTGGATAGACTCGGACTTTGACCCTAAAGTGTCTGCTTTTTACTATGCACGGGTTCTACAAATTCCTACACCGCGCAACGGTTTATTTGATAGTCTGGCGCTGCAACTTGATACACCACCAAGGGGACCAAATACTATCCAAGAAAGAGCATATACTTCGTCAATTTGGTATCAAAAAAGCGATCGATAGAGTGATGTATAACGTCTATGGAGGAAATGCTTGTTAAAGTATAGCGTTATTGGTGCTTTTATTTTGATCACGCAGGCAGTCGTTGCAGCTACACCTTCGGATCAGCAGACAAAGGTTTTTTTTGGTGATACTCACCTGCATTCGGCATATTCATTTGATGCTTTTTTGAATGACAATGACTCAGTCTTCCCAGATACCGCGTACCGCTGGGCTAGAGGGTTGCCGGTAATTCATCCCACTAATCGTGCTAGGGTTCAAATTCAAACGCCTCTGGATTTTTTGGTTGTCTCTGATCATGCTGAATATCTGGGTGTTATTACAGAGATTTACCAAGACCGTGCTCACCTTGAGGAGCTAGGATTTTGGGCTACTTTTAAACGCTGGGTCCGACTTAGTATGGCAAGCTTTATGATTGACAGTGGTCGAGCAGAGAAGGTTTTTACCTTTGGATTGCCTAAGCCAGCCGTAGGGTCTGGCTATGATCCAGTGGCGGACCCGAATGGTGTGATGATTGACCCTGGATATGGAGATACTAGAAAAATTCGAAATCAGGTTTGGGCTGATATTGTTACTGCAGCTGAGCGCCATAACCGCCCTGGAATATTCACCAGCTTGATTGGTTGGGAATGGACCTCTACCCCCACGGGGGCAAATTTACATAGAGTGGTTATTACCCCTGATGGTGCCGATAAAGCAACGCAATTTTTGCCTTTTGGCTCAGAGATTAGTCAATATCCACAGGATTTATGGGCCTGGTTAGCGAAAGCTGAGGAGCGTACTGGGTCTAGGTTCATGGCAATCCCCCATAACTCGAATTTGTCTAAGGGGTATATGTTTGGTGAGGTGACCTTGGAAGGCAAAAAGATCTCCCCAGACTATGCACAAACACGGATGTTTTATGAGCCCATTGTCGAAGTCACTCAAATAAAAGGTGATAGTGAATCCTTACCAAATTCAGCTAATGATTCCTTCGCTGACTTTGAAACTTACGAACACTACCTGCAGGCATACAGTAGCACCTATTCGGCAAAGCCTGGAGATTATGTGCGCTCTGCATTGAAAACCGGCTTATCCATTAGTGCTGATATCGGCATTAATCCCTATAAATTTGGCATGATTGGCTCTACAGATTCTCATACTGGACTTTCTTCAGCCGAAGAAAATAATTTTTGGGGGAAGTATGCCAATGACTCTACCCCAGAAACAAAAAATCAAGCTATTATTGGGGATGCGGATAATAATGGATGGTCAATGTCCGCCTCAGGCTTGGCTGCAGTGTGGGCCAAGGAGAATACTCGGGAAGAAATTTTTGCGGCCTTTCAGCGCAAAGAGGTTTATGCCACCACAGGTCCGCGCATTCGCTTGCAAATGTTCGCTAGCTGGAAATTTCCTGAGCAGGCCGCCAAAGCTGTGAATATAGGTCAAATAGGTTACGCCTATGGCGTGCCAATGGGAGGCGACCTAATGCGCAGTGAGCAAGCGGGTGCGCCGGAATTCTTATTGCGTGCAGTTAAAGATCCTGTCGGAGCAAACCTTGATCGCGTTCAAATGATCAAAGGCTGGGTAGATGCCGATGGATCGCAGCATGAAAAGATTTATAATGTTGTGTGGTCTGCTGGTCGAAAAATTGACTCTGAGGGTTCGTTGGCAATGGTTGGTGATACAGTTGATAGGACAACAGGTAACTACCAAAACACGATTGGTGCGTCAGAATTAGCTACGATTTGGTTTGACCCAGATTTTGATGATCAGCAGCACGCTTTTTACTATGCGCGTGTTCTACAGATACCTACGGCTAGACATTCCATGTACGACGCAATCGCGCTGCAAACAGAGCAGCAAAACATGGGTAAAAGTGTGATTCAGGAGCGTGCCTATTCTTCTCCTATTTGGTACACGCCCTAAATCTGAGTAAGTTGTTAAACTATTGAGTTTTTTATGAAAGTACCTTACCGACAGCTTCTCAAAGAACCCTTGATACAATTCTTATTGATTGGCCTTGTACTTTTTTTTGGCGAACGCTGGATCAATCAACAGGATTACCTCGAAGATCAATTCCGCATCCTAGTGAATGATCAAATTATCGCTCAGTTTATGCAGCAGCAAGCTAAAAATTTTGATCCTTTGAAGGCGCAGCAGCAGGTTGAGCTACTTAGTGATGAGCAGCGACAGCGTTTAGTGGATGATTATGTGCGTGGTGAGGCACTTTATAGAGAAGCCAAAGCTCTAAATCTTGACCGTGACGATCAAATTATACGGCGAAGGCTAATGCAGAAAATGGATTATCTTGCCCAAGGATTTTATGACGATGTTGATGTTGTCACCGAGGCTGATCTTATTGCGTACTATAAAATCAACCAACAGGATTATAAAAAATTATCTAGGATAACTTTTACCCATGTATATGTGGCGTTTGACCAGAAGACGCCAACTTCAGAGGCATCTGCAGCGTCTGAAGCTAGAGCAATTCTAAAATCCTTGCGAGAAAATAATATTCCCTTTGAAAAGTCTGGTCTCTATGGCCAACGTTTTTTATATAACCGCAATTATGTTAATCGAGGCGCTGATGAAATTAGTAGCCACTTTGGTCAAGCGTTTAAACAACAAATATTTGATCTTGAGCTTAAGCAGGACCCCCACTGGCAGGGTCCGATAAAGTCATCCTACGGATGGCATCTAATTCTAATGACGCACAAAGAACAAGCCTATATTCCGTCGCTAAGTGAGATTGGCAATGTCGTGCTTGCGGATGCTCAACGACAGCGGCAACAAAAAGTAAAGCGCCAAGCAATTGAAAAACTGCAATCAAAGTATCAGGTAATTGATCGAGATCGACGGCAGTGAAATCCAATGTCCTATTTTTAATATTGTGGATGTTATCTCTGTTGCCAACAGTAATGGCCGATGAGGCGCGACCGGTGTATATCGAAATTACTCAAACATCGTCATTGGATTATCTGCTTAAATGGAAGATCCCTCCGGTTATGGTGTCGGGAAAAGAGCCAATTATTAGCCTAGAACATGCCGGCTGTAAGATGATTGATGGCAGTTTTCAGTCGCGCCAATTACTTTTAGGTCGTCAGTTGTATCAGTGCACTCAGCCTGATGTGAGCTTCAAAGTGCATATAGATTATCCCGATGGTAATCCTGCACTTACATCATTGGTAGTATTCACTAGTTTGACATCTCAACCACAACAGGTTTTTTCAGGTCCTGAGTTGAGAGTTATTTCTATAGGGCCAAAAGCACCACCGGCCTCGGTAGTCAGGCAATATATCCAGGCTGGCGTGGTGCATATTTTAGTCGGTATGGATCACCTATTATTTGTTCTCTGTCTGATGGTCATTGCAGTTAATGTTAAACGCCTGGTGTTAACTGTGACAGGTTTTACGATTGCACATTCGATCACTTTGAGTCTTGCGACCCTAAATATTGTTGAAGTTAGAACGGAGTTGGTGGAAACTTTAATTGCACTAAGTATTCTCTTGCTGGCAGTGGAAATTATCAATCAGCGACGATCACCGTCCCATGACAGTTTCACTTGGAGACATCCTGTGTCTGTGTCCTCAGGATTTGGACTACTTCACGGCCTTGGATTTGCCGTTGTGCTTCAAGATTTGGGCTTACCTGAAACGATGAAAATTCAGGCTTTGTTGTTTTTTAATGTTGGCGTTGAGATTGGCCAGCTACTGTTTATCGTGGCAATTCTGGGGATGTATTACGGCGCTACGCAACTAAGTCCTTACATTGCAGCTCAACGGCAGCGCCTCATTGATTTAGGTATCTACTCTATTGGCTGTTGCAGTGCATTTTGGCTGCTCTCTCGCAGTGTATTGCTACTGCCGTAATATGGGCAGCTAAATTGCCTGGGTAAGCGTTTTTATCTGATATGGCCCAGATGTTTTGAGATCACTTTTAGTGTTGGTTTAAATAATTTAGGTGTGCTCGCCACTATATGGCCGGTGTCTAAAAAGGATTCCCCGCCTTGAAAATCACTGACCATGCCACCGGCTTCACGCACAATCAGAGCTCCTGCGGCAATATCCCAAGGCTTTAAGTGCATTTCCCAAAATACATCCATTCGCCCTGCAGCTACATAGGCCAGATCCAAAGAGGCAACTCCGAGGCGTCTAATGCCTGAGGAGTTGTGTGCGAATTCATGCATGCAGGTAAGGTAATTTTTCATTTCAGCAAACGAGGGATTACTAAACGGAATCCCCGTTGCGTAGAGGGCTCCTGCTTCTTCCATACGTCCTGAAACACGAATCCTACGACCGTTTAATCGCGCGCCATTTCCTCTACTCGCAGTAAACTCTTCGCGCTTGAATGGCTCAAGAATAACCGCATGCTCCAGTCGCCCTCTGATTCGACAAGCAATTGAAACAGCGACATGTGGTATGCCACGAACAAAATTAGTGGTGCCGTCAAGGGGATCAATAATCCATTGAACTTCACTATCACGATTTCCACTGATGCCGCCTTCTTCTCCAAGAAATCCATGTTCAGGGTGGGCCTTTTTAATATGCTCTATGATCATCTCTTCCGATCGTCGATCAACCTCAGTCACGAAATCATGGCGACCTTTTTCATCAACTTTGACTAACTCAAGATTATCGGCGGCTTTGACTATCATTTCGCCTGCCTGACGAGCAGCGCGAAGAGCAATATTGACCATCGGTTGCATAAGCGGTTTTCCAAGTGAAATTTCAACGGCGGCATTGTACCAGAGATACTTGAGTCTGATACACTTCGCCTCCAATTTTTATTCATCGTCGATAGTCAATTAAAAAGCTATAAAGAGGTACATTGTGTCCACAGTAGAGCGACAAGCAAAGATTCGCATGGTCCTGGTTAATACTACACACCCAGGTAATATTGGTGGCGCTGCCCGAGCGATTAAAAATATGGGATTAACTGAATTGTATCTCGTTCAGCCAAGAGAGTTTCCTGCCCCGCGTGCCGTTTGGCGTGCCGCAGGTGCTCGCGATGTTTTAGCCAATGCCACTGTTGTTGAAACAGTTGATGAGGCTATTGAAGGTTGCGGTCTGGTGGTTGGTACTAGTGCTCGAGAAAGACGAATTCCATGGCCTCTTATCAATCCACGGCAATGCGGAGAACGCATCTGGCAGGAAGCATCCAGCCACGATGTTGCTTTATTATTTGGCCGTGAAGATAGAGGGCTGACCAACAGTGAATTGCATAAATGTCATTACCATGTACATATACCCTCAAACCCAGATTACAGCTCGCTCAATTTAGCTACTGCGGTACAGGTACTTGCCTATGAGGTGCGTATGGCAAGCTTGGCTAATGAGGCTGGTGAATTGCCTGTGATGGATGATTGGGACCAGCCACTGGCAACCGCTGATGATTTAGAGCTTTTTCATGATCATTTAGCGGAGACAATGGCGGCACTTAAATTCTATGACCCAGATAACCCTAAGCAGCTAATTACGCGTATGCGGCGTCTATTTAATCGGACTAGAATGGATAAAATGGAAGTTTCAATGCTTCGTGGTCTGTTGACCGCCGCCACTCGTACAATTAACAAGTGAAATTACTGGGTAAGGTATATTAATTGACTAATTTAGTCAGGTATTAGATAATAACGTTCAAAAAATTAATGACACTTTTACCGCATTAGTAGGGCTACCATGAGATTAACCACTAAGGGACGCTACGCTGTGACGGCAATGCTGGACTTGGCGCTGCATGCAGATCTTAGGCCGATCTCGTTGTCCGAAATTTCGGTGCGTCAAACGATATCCTTATCGTATTTGGAGCAACTGTTTGCAAGGTTGAGAAAGGCGGGCTTGGTTCTCAGTGTCAGAGGTCCTGGTGGAGGCTACCAGTTGATTGATATACCCGAGAATATCTGTGTGGCACAGATTATTGATGCTGTAAATGAGTCTGTAGATACGACAAGTTGTAAAGGTAAAGGAGATTGCCAGGGAGGTAGTATGTGCCTCACACACCACCTTTGGGAGAACTTGAGCGGTCAAATCCATAACTTTTTAAGTGGTATCTCGCTATCAGATTTAATGGCTAAGCGGGATGTAAAAAACATAGCACAACGTCAAGTAGCGCAGCTACTAACGCTGAATGAAAACATACAACCCAATGTTTGTTAACGTGGAGTAATTAATGAGTCTTCCGATTTACCTAGATTATGCATCGACAACCCCTGTAGATCCAGTGGTTGCAGAAAAAATGATGGAATTTATGACACCAGCTGGACACTTTGGCAACCCCGCATCTCGATCTCATATGTTTGGTTGGCACGCTGAAGCCGCGGTGGAAGATGCACGACAAGATGTAGCTACGCTTATTGGTGCAGACTCTCGTGAAATTGTTTGGACGTCCGGAGCAACCGAAGCTAATAACCTTGCTATAAAAGGCTGTGCCCATTTCAATCAACGCAAAGGTAAACATATTATTACCTCGCGGATTGAACACAAAGCGGTATTGGACACCTGTCGACAGTTGGAGCGAGAAGGTTTTGAAGTAACCTATCTTGATCCTGATAGCAGTGGTTTAATTCAGCCTGAAATGGTGGCGGAGGCGATCAGAGCAGACACCACAATAGTGTCGATTATGCATGTCAACAACGAGCTGGGTACGCTCAATGATATTGGGGCAATAGGTAAGCTTTGTCGGGAACATAAAATTATATTTCACGTGGATGCAGCGCAAAGCGCCGGTAAGACACCTATAAATGTAGAAGAAATGTTTGTTGATATGATGTCGTTTTCGGCACACAAGATCTATGGGCCCAAAGGTATAGGGGCGCTGTTTGTCAGGCGTAAGCCTCGAGTCAGAATTGAGGCGCAAATGCACGGTGGTGGCCATGAGCGAGGTATGCGGTCTGGGACACTACCAACACACCAAATTGTGGGCATGGGTCAGGCATTTAAGATTGGATTTGAGACGCTAGAGGCTGAGACTGCTCGGATAACAGCTTTGCGCGCTCGCCTGTGGGATGGCGTAGTAGATATGGAAGAGGTACATCTAAATGGCTCAGCAAACCAACATGTACCGGGGATTGTCAATATTAGCTTTGCTTTTGTAGAGGGCGAGTCTTTGATGATGGCGCTGCGTAACTTGGCGGTTTCATCGGGATCAGCTTGTACATCAGCAAGCCTGGAGCCATCCTATGTTTTGCGAGCATTGGGGCTTAATGATGAAATGGCTCATAGTTCCATTCGATTCAGTATTGGTCGATATACTACTGAGGAAGATATTGATGCTGCAATTGCACAGGTTCGAGTTGCTGTGGAGAAATTGCGCCTACTATCGCCTTTGTGGGATATGTTTAAGGCAGGTATTGATCTAAATACGGTACAATGGTCAGCACACTAAGACAAAGCGTTCAGATAGTCTGAATGCAACAATTTTTGTAAACAACAGGAGTCATCAGTATGGCTTACAGCGAAAAAGTTATAGATCATTATGAAAACCCTAGAAATGTTGGTCAGCTAGATGAAAGTTCGAAAAATGTGGGCACTGGCATGGTAGGAGCCCCCGCCTGTGGCGATGTTATGCGCCTCCAGATCAGAGTCAATGATGAGGGTGTTATCGAAGATGCTAAATTTAAGACTTACGGATGCGGATCAGCCATAGCATCGAGTTCTCTGTTAACAGAATGGGTCAAGGGTAAGCATCTAGATGATGCAGAGCAAATTAAAAATACTCAGATTGCCGAAGAATTAGCGTTGCCTCCAGTGAAGATTCATTGCTCTGTTTTAGCTGAGGATGCTATCAAGTCAGCAGTTCGTGATGTTAGAGAAAAACAAGGGAGTTAATGCTCTTTTATGGCAATAACCATGACTCCAGCTGCCCAGCAGCACGTTCGCAAACATCTTGACCACAGATCTTCAGGTTTGGGTGTGCGTTTGGGTGTTCGAACAACTGGCTGCTCTGGGTTGTCTTATGTCTTAGAGTTTGTTGACGAGGCAACTTCAGGCGATGAGATTTTCGAGTTTGAAGGCGTAAAGCTAATTATTGATGTGAAAAGCTTGCTCTACCTTGATGGTACTCAGTTAGATTACGTCAAGGAAGGCTTAAATGAGGGCTTTGAATTTAAAAACCCTAATGTTAAGGATGAGTGTGGTTGTGGAGAAAGCTTCCACGTGTGACCTAGAGTTCGCAGATTCTACCATTCAGAGTGACAAAGCATTGAATACGTCTAATAATTTCTTTGAGATATTCTCCATTCCTGTAGCCTGGGATGTGGACATTGAAGGCCTTAAGGTTCGCTATCGCGCGCTGCAAAAAGAGTTTCATCCTGATCGGTATGCTGCCAGCTCAGACGCTCAAAAAAGGCTGGCTGTGCAAACTGCTGCAGTTATTAATCAGGCGTTTGATACATTAACATCACCACTTTCGCGCGCTCAATACTTGCTTGAGCGAAAAGGTATTAGTGCTGATCAGGAGTCCTATGTTACCACTGATGGTGTATTTCTAATGCAGCAAATAGAGCTTAGAGAGGCTCTTGGGGGTGTTACTAGGTCAGATAAACCATGGCTAGCATTAGAACGTCTGCGATCAACGGTTGAGTCGACCTATCAAAATCTACAGAACGAGTTCCAGCAGTTTTATTCAGCTGAAACATTAGACAGCGCGTTTAATACAGTGGCTAAAATGCAATTTTTCAATAAACTCCTCCATGAATTAGAACAGCTTGAATATGAGTTGGAGGACCTATAGCTATGGTTCTATTACAAATCTCCGAACCTGGGCAATCACCTCAACCTCATCAACGTAAAAATGCTGTGGGTATTGATCTTGGCACAACTAATTCTTTGGTTTCTGTTGTTCGAAGTGGAATGCCTGAAACCATAGCAGATCAAGCAGGTTGTCATTTATTGCCTTCAGTGGTTCATTACTCTACACAGGGTGTTGATGCGGTTGGCCAAGAGGCTCTTGGCTTTAATGTTAGTGATCCTCTCAATACAATCTCATCAGTTAAGCGTTTAATGGGTCGTGGCATTAATGATGTATTAATGTTGGGTGATCAGCTTCCCTATGCTTTCCAACAGCTCGATGAGGGTATGCCTAAGATTGATACGGTTCACGGTTTAATAAGCCCTGTTCAGGTGTCAGCGGAAATTCTTAGAACATTGGTAAATTTGGCCGAACAATCTCTGGACGTAATGCTTGATGGTGCCGTAATCACGGTGCCAGCTTATTTCGATGAGGCTCAACGACAGGCGACAAAAGATGCTGCGACCTTAGCGGGTATCAAGGTTCTCAGATTACTCAATGAGCCTACAGCAGCGGCTATTGCTTATGGGCTTGATGCAGAGCAAGAAGGCATCATTGCGATTTATGATCTGGGCGGTGGTACTTTCGATATCAGTATTTTACAGCTGACTCGCGGCGTATTTGAAGTGTTGGCTACTGGTGGTGACTCAGCGCTTGGTGGTGATGATTTAGATCATGCTATCGCTCAATGGCTGCGTGTGCAGTCAGGTATGAATGAATCTTTGAACCCTATGGAACAGCGCATTCTTTTGGAAGCCGCCAAAGCTGCCAAAGAGGAATTAACGGAAATCGATCACGTTAACGTTGCAATTCTTGAGTGGGAAGGATCCTTAACGCGGTCTGTTATGAATGGACTGATTGATGATTTAGTCGCTAGGACTATTCGGTCTTGCCGCCGGACTATGCGTGATGCAGGTGTTTCTGTTGATGAAATTCAGAATGTTGTGTTAGTAGGTGGATCTACCCGCAGTCCTTTGGTGCGTGACAAAGTAAGCAAATTTTTTGGCCTGCAACCAATGTGTAGTTTGGATCCTGATAGTGTTGTTGCCTTGGGTGCTGCGATTCAGGCGGATATCTTGGTAGGCAATAAATCTGCTGGTGATATGCTGCTATTGGATGTTATTCCACTTTCACTAGGTATAGAAACTATGGGTGGTTTGACGGAAAAAATCATTCATCGCAATGCCACTATTCCAGTCTCAAAAGCACAAGAATTTACTACCTTTAAAGATGGTCAGACGGCTATGGTTATTCATGTGCTACAGGGTGATCGAGAATTAGTAGATGACTGTCGGTCTTTAGCAAAGTTTGAACTACGAGGCATACCTCCTATGGTGGCCGGTGCGGCCAAGATTCGCGTTACTTATCAGGTTGATGCTGACGGATTACTTAACGTTACGGCTCGGGAATTAACGAGCAATGTTGAATCCAGAATTGAGGTGAAACCATCCTACGGTTTGGGAGAGACTGAGATAACTAAAATGTTGCAAGATTCTTTTAGTTACGCGCGGGATGATATGCAAGCTAGAGCGCTGCGAGAACAACAAGTAGAGGCCGATCGAATGGTCGAAGATTTACTCACAGCCCTTGCAAAAGATGCTACTAGTCTTCTTTCAGAAGAAGAAATTCAATGTCTTAATCTGGCTATTGCTGAACTACAAAAATTGCGCTTAGAAACAACTGAACACCGTGTTCTAGCTAGAAAAATTGAGGCGGTGGGAAAAACAAGCGAAACCTTTGCAGCCCGGCGTATGGATGCATCAATTAAAAGTGCTTTGGCAGGGCAGAGTCTTGAGGATATTGAGCGCGGTTAAACACCTACTTTTAGAGGAATAGATAAATAATGGCTCGAATAGTTTTTCTTCCCCACAAAGAAATTTGCCCAGAGGGCGCGGTAGTTGAGGCTGAAAGGGGAGAGTCCGTTTGCGATGCTGCTCTGCGCAATGGTCTAGAGATAGAGCATGCTTGTGAGATGTCATGTGCTTGTACTACCTGCCATATTCATGTGCGTGAAGGCTTTGATTCTCTCCCGGAAGCTGATGATCTGGAAGAAGATTATTTAGACAAAGCCTGGGGAGTTGATCCTGATTCTAGACTCAGCTGTCAGGTGATTGTGGCAGATAAAGATCTTGTGGTGGAAATTCCCATGTATACCATTAATATGGTTTCTGAAAGGCATTGAGGAAATTACTGTGAAGCACCAGCTGTCAGCCCTACTGCGTATTACAAAGATTATGCTTGCCTCGGCTTGTTTTCTCCTTATCAGTGCCTGTTTAATTTCTATTGATACGGTTAATCACTACGTAGATGAGGCTACTATTACCGAGCCGTCAACGCTAGTTAGGCATACCGTTGTGTCTGATGGGCACCCTATGGCGTTGTGGGAAAAGCCGATGGCAGAATCCAAAGGAATTATTCTTTTTGTGCATGGAAGAACCTGGAGTGGATTACCGGATTTTGATCTTCAAGTTGAAGGTGAGCAATTATCATTGATGGATGGCATGGTGGATCAGGGATATGGTACCTATGCCGTAGATTTACGTGGTTACGGGGGAACGCCAAGAGACGCAAGCCAATGGCTATCGCCCAAAAAGGCCGCTAATGACGTTATTAATGTTGTTCGTTGGATTTCTCAGCGCCATGAAGAAATGCCTGTACACATATTTGGTTGGTCCTACGGTTCGGTCATTTCTTTATTGGCTAGCCAGATAGATGATAGCCATGTGGCCAGCTTAACGCTGTTTGGTTTTTGGCTCGATTTGGACGCTGTAACCATTGAGCCTTCAGATTCTCCTACCCTAGAGCGGCGCGTAAACACTGCTCGGGCAGCGGCAAGTGACTTTATTGTACCTGGTAGTATAAGTCAGTCGGCGATTGATGGATTTGTCACCCAAGCCTTGGCGGCAGATCCAGTCAGAGTCGATTGGCGATATCAAAATGACTTTTTAAGCATTGATCCTACTCAGATCAACACGCCAATATTATTGCTGCAAGGGGAATTTGATCCTCTCACGCCAACTGCATTTCAGTCGAGACTATTTACTCGATTGAAAACTGCCGACAAACGCTGGGTTGTTATTTCTGGTGGTGATCATGCGGCATTCTTAGAGACTCCACGGCGTCAGTTTATCCGGGTGTTCAGTGATTTTATAGATCAATTTAATCCCTAATCTTCGCTTACAACGAGTGAGGGTAAAAAGAAGGTGATGGTTATGCTTAAGTGGACTGATGTTTATGATATTGCCATAGAGTTAATGGAAAAACATCCAGATGTTGACCCCCAGTATGTGCATTTTGTGGACTTACGGAATTGGGTAATGGCGTTAGATGATTTTTCTGATGATCCTGAGCGTTGCGGAGAAAAAATTCTGGAAGCCATACAGATGACGTGGATCGAAGAGCTAGACTAGCCAGAGATTCTGTTGAGCAAAAGCTTCAACGTGTGACCTAGGAAAAATGTGTATGAAAGCCTTTAAATCTGTGCTGATAATTGCTTGTGTGTTACTTGCTGTGTTAATCATTCGTGCACTATTGCACACTCCAACGCTTCAGATCGCCGCAGATCCAGTTGAAATCTCCCTTGATCAAGAGCTGTTGGTGTCCCATCTAGCTGAGTCAATACAGTTTCCAACCATATCATATGGGACCCTCAAAAGCCGAAATTCTCAGGCTTTCGAGGGGTTCCAAACATGGGTTAGCCAAACTTATCAGCACCTCCATCATCGCTTAGAGTTGACTAAGTTTAACGATACGCTGCTGTACTTATGGCAGGGGTCGGACCCTACATTACAGCCTATTCTGCTGACGGGTCACTACGATGTGGTCCCTGTCATTCCAGGTACTGAGAAGCAATGGAAGCAACCTCCTTTTTCAGGAAATATTGAGGGCGGCTATGTATGGGGTCGCGGTGCGCTGGACGACAAAAGTGGCGTTGTCGGTATTTTAGAAGCGGTAAACTACCTCCTTGCACAAGATTTCCAGCCAAAACGCAGTATTTATCTCAGTTTTGGTCACGATGAAGAAATCGGAGGCAATGATGGAGCAGCACTGGTGGCCGAATATCTTAAGCGCAACCAGATACAACTCGCTTGGTCTCTTGATGAAGGCTCTTTTCTTTTGGATGGATTTATTCCGGGGGTCAACAGACTCGTTGCCGCTGTCAATGTTGCTGAAAAAGGCTCAACTACGCTGCAAATTGTTGGCACAGCAGAGGGAGGCCATTCATCGATGCCCCCCAAGCAGACCGCAGTGGGTGTTTTAGCTGAGGCAATGACCAAATTGGAGAATAATCCATTACATGGTGGGTTAGAAGGGTTGAGTTTGGCAATGTTTGACACTATTAGTCGAGACATGCCCTTTGCCCTTAAACTATTGTTTGCCAATCGTTGGTTATTTGGTGGTCTGATTGATCGGTTTTTGTCTCAAGATCCATCGACAAATGCCATGCTGAGAACGACCACTGCACCTACTATGTTGTCGGCAAGTGTAAAGCCCAATGTTTTGCCTATTGAGGCTGTAGCTACGGTTAATTTTAGAATTCATCCAAGAGACACGGTGGAAGACGTTTTTGCTCACGTTGAGAAGATCGTACAGGATGATAAAGTTGAGGTACGTCCCATGAATTGGGCAGGCTTTGGTCTTGGTCAAGCGGCCTCCAGAGTGTCTAGCTGGGAATCTGATGGCTATGGTTTTATTGAAAACTCTATTCGAGGAATTTTTGGTGATGTGATTGTGGCACCGGGCTTAATGGTAGCTGCATCTGATTCTAGGCATTATGGTAAGGTTGCAGACAATGCCTATCGATTTAATCCCTTTCCCGTATCAAAGGATCAATTAACGGGATTCCATGGCACTAATGAGCGTATTAATGCTGAGAGTTTTATTAAGGGGGTGAAGGTCTATATTCGCCTAATAGAGCAGGGCTCCAGTCAGTGATCATTGTCCTGTGCTAAATACTTACTCTTTTGCATTGCGTCTAGTCTTTCTATGTGGTGCTGTGTTTGTTCAGGAATATACACATGGCTCTGATCAAAGAGTTCCAACACCTCTTTATAAAGTGGATATGAATCCGCTTACCTTGAGTTATGTTGTCGCAGATGCAGTTTCTTCGGCTGCCCTTGGTCGGGATACAGTGCGGTGGCAGCTAAGTTATAATGTTGCCAATACCGTCCAGTTAGAAACTGATAAGAATAGTGAAGAGAGTGTTTTGCTAGATGCCGAGAGCAAAAAAATACGCTTAGGTATTGAATATGGTTTGACTGATGAGTGGATAATTGCCCTTGACTTGCCCTACATAAAACATAGTCGTGGTAGTCTGGACAGCCCTATAGACCAGTTTCATAAGATATTTGGTTTTCCAGAGGGCCCAAGAGGCTCACGAGAAAAAGGCCTATTTGAGATTAACTACACTAAGCAGGGTCAGTCTTTAATCCAGCGTAGGTCCTCTTCCTCTGGTATTGGAGATATTGGAATATCACTGATTCGTCGTATTAATATGCCTTTTTTAGATCGAGTCACTGTGAGTGGAAAATTTAAATTTCCCACTGGCGACCATAGGTTGTTGACTGGTTCTGGTACACACGATGTTGCTTTATGGATGTCTGTAGTTGATTCTATTGGACAGGACTTTTCTCATTTTTTTACCATTGGTGGTGCATTGATAGAGCAGAACAAAGGTTTGCTTGAGGATATGCGCGTTGATCACTATGGATTCTTATCCTATGGTATTGCTTGGCACTTGAATCCATCTATAGATTTCAAAGTTCAGTTAGATAGTCGTTCAGCTATTTATAATCAAACTGATCTTCTTCCCTTAAAATCTTCAACCGCCGTGAGCATTGGAGCTAGCTTTAAGCTGAATAACCGCTATCAGCTAGATCTGGTGGTGGTTGAGGATATTCACGTTGGTAGTGCTCCTGATGTGGTTTTTCAGCTAAATTTTTTGTCTAAAGCGATCTTTTAATTTATCAATTGAGCACCCAGAGGAAATTGTAACAACAGTTACTGATAAACCGGTTGTGACTATGACTATTGATAGGTAAACTTCGCGCACTTTTACCCTAAGATAAATTTTACTGAATTTGGAGATTTTACATGGCGTCTGAACGCACATTATCGATTATTAAACCTGATGCGGTTGCAAAAAATGTTGTTGGGCAAATTCTTAGTCGTTTCGAATCAGCAGGCCTTACTATAGTAGCCTGTAAAATGCAGCAGTTGAGCCGTGAACAGGCTGAGGGATTCTATGCTGAGCACAAAGAACGCGGTTTTTTTGCTGATCTTGTTGACTTTATGACTTCTGGACCTGTATCAGTGCAAGTTCTTGAGGGCGAAGGGGCTATTAAAGCAAACCGTGATCTCATGGGTGCTACTAACCCTAAAGAGGCTATTGCTGGTACTATAAGGGCCGATTTTGCAGAATCAATTGATGCAAACGCTGTACATGGCTCCGATTCTGAGACCTCTGCGGCACGAGAAATTGCATACTTTTTTACTAACGACGAGATTTGCTCGCGTTAGAAAGTAACGTGGTAGAAGGGTTATGTCCCAAGAATCTCTAGAAACAGTGGTACATCAACAAGCCCAGAAGGCAAAAATCAACCTTTTGGGCTTTTCTACGTCTCGTCTTTATGACTTTTTTGATGGGATTGGTGAGAAACGCTTTAGAGCGACTCAAATCATTAAGTGGATTCATCAAGAAGGTCAGTGCGATTTCAGTAAGATGACCAATTTGTCTAAGGATTTACGTTCAAAATTAGCAGATATTGCTGAAATTAAACTTCCTGAGGTGGTCAGCTGCCAAGATTCTATAGATGGAACACGAAAATGGTTGATACGCGTTGATGGTGGCAGCTGCATAGAAATGGTGTATATTCCAGAGCGAGAGAGAGGTACGCTTTGTGTCTCCTCACAGATAGGTTGTGCTCTTGACTGCAGTTTTTGCGCTACTGGAAAACAAGGCTTTAATCGGGACCTCACTGCAGCTGAAATCATCGGGCAGCTCTGGATAGCCGCTGATTCTTTCGATCAATTTACGCCCAAAGCGAAACGTCGAGTTTCCAATGTAGTGATGATGGGTATGGGCGAGCCACTGATGAACTTTGATAATGTCGTCGATGCTATGAGTATAATGCTTGAAGACAATGCCTATGGTCTGTCAAAGCGACGAGTTACATTGAGCACATCTGGAGTGGTTCCGCAGCTTGACAAGCTCGCAGATGTCAGCGATGTGTCGCTGGCTATTTCTCTACATGCGCCTAATGATGAATTGCGAAATCAACTGGTTCCGATCAACCGAAAGTATCCCCTTGCCCAGTTTATTGCGAGCGCACAAAATTATATCGAAAAAATGCCTGATAACCGTCGAAAAGTAACCGTAGAGTATACGTTGATGGACCAGATCAATGATCGGTCTATCCATGCTAGGGAACTGGCAGTATTACTTAAAGACTTGCCTTGTAAAATTAATCTCATACCGTTTAATTCGTTTCCTGGATCCGACTACAAAACGGTTACTAAGACCGCGCTTAGTCGGTTTCGCGACATTCTCATGGCAGAGGGTTACACTGTAACTGTCAGAACGACCCGTGGAGATGATATAGCGGCGGCCTGCGGCCAGTTGGCAGGTGAGGTTAATGATCGAACAAAGCGCCAAGCGCGTTATAAAAAGCGTTTAGACGAAACTCAGCCAATTAATATAATAGGATAATCACGGCTGATTGCACGCTTGCAAGGGTCAAATTGTGTTAGGACAAAGGACATCGGCTAATGTATTTCAATAGTGTAAAAGTAATTAATCAAAAATATTGCTTGCTGCTTTTTTTGCTGGCCGGCGTCTTGCTTTCAGGATGTGCTAACAATGGGTCTCAAGCCTCTCCCCAGAGGTTGGATAATCTCAATGGCTTCAATCAGCATGTTAACCTAGCTAAGCAATATGTTGCGATTAATAACCGTGATCTAGCAAGAATTCATCTTGGTAAAGCCGAGAAATTTACGGTTAAACAATACCAAAAATCACAGCTTTATAATGCTTATGCCTTGTTGTATCAGAGTGAATCTGAATTTCGGTTGGCCGAAGAGAATTATAGAAAGGGCATTAAAAGTAACCCAAAAGATTCAACAGTAAGATATAATTTTGGGTCGTTTTTATTTAGTCAAAAGCAGTACCAAAAATCTATGGATGAGATGTTGATCGTCAGTTCAGATCTGAATTATCCGCGCAGGCCACAGGCGTTTTATTTTGTAGGAATGTCGCAGGAAAGACTAGGTGATTATGCAGCTGCAGTGCAAGCTTTTCAGAAAACTATTAGCCTATCGCCGCAGTTCTTAATTGGTTATTTACAGCTAAGTAAAATATATTTTTTGCAGAAGCAATATCAGTCAGCACAAGCAGCGCTGAAGTACTATATGGCAAACAACACCGAACCAACGGCAGAAAATTTTTGGTTGTTAATTCAGATTAATTTGGCCCTCGGTGAAATGGACTCTGTAAAAGATAGCGGCAGGTCGTTAATTCGATTATTTCCAGCATCACCAGAAGCGCAACAATTTACACAGTTGACCCAATGACGATGTTTAGATTTATGCCCTTTTAGGTCGTTCAATTTAGAAGAAGAGAGTAACACGGTTGTGAGTTTTAGTGAGTCGCCCATTGTACGTCGAAAATCCAAGCAAATTATGGTTGGCGACATTGCTGTGGGCGGTGATGCGCCTATCTCTGTTCAAAGTATGACCAACACTCCCACCTCAGATGTTGATGCAACGGTCGCACAAATAGAATCAATTCAGCAGGCGGGAGCCGATATTGTGAGAGTATCAGTGCCGTCATTAGCCGAGGCAGAAGCCTTTGGAGAAATTCGCAAAAGAGTGTCGTTACCTCTGATTGCAGATATCCATTTCGATCACAAAATTGCACTTAGAGTAGCTGATCTAGGCGTTGACTGCTTACGAATAAATCCGGGCAACATTAGTCGTGAAGATAGGCTCAAAGAAGTTATAACCAAAGCCAAAGACTTAAATATTCCAATCCGAATTGGGGTGAATGCTGGTTCTTTAGGAAGAGATTTACTGCGCAAATATGGTGAGCCAACCGCAGAAGCTATGGTTGAATCTGCTATGAGAAATGTAGATAGATTAGATAAGTATGATTTCCAAAATTTCAAAGTAAGTGTAAAAGCTTCTGAAATTTTTATGGCTCAGGCGGCCTATAGAGATCTTGCCAAGCGTATAGAGCAACCTTTACATTTGGGTATTACTGAGGCTGGAGGATTACGCTCTGGTACCGTGAAATCGGCTATCGGATTAGGTGCTTTGCTACTTGACGGTATTGGCGATACCGTACGTATATCACTAGCTGCGGACCCTGCAGAAGAAGCTAGGGTTGCATGGGCTATGCTTCGCAGTCTAAGGCTAAGATCTAAAGGAATTAATTTCATTGCTTGCCCAAGCTGTTCTCGACAAAATTTTGATGTTATTTCAACCGTTAATGCTCTCGAGTCTAGGCTAGAGGATATTACTGTGCCAATGGATGTCTCAATTATTGGCTGTATTGTGAATGGACCGGGTGAGGCAAAAATCTCTGATTTTGGTTTGACCGGAGGAACGCCGGCCAACTTAGTCTATCTTGACGGTATTCCTGACCACAAAATTAGTCAAGAAAACCTAGTGGACCAGTTAGAATCTGAAATTCGGGCTAAGGCAGCTGCGCTGGAGATTCAAAGAATCCATGATGCCGACCAGATAATAGCTAAGGGTTGATAGGCCTTATGACAAAAATTCAATCACTTCGGGGTATGCATGATCTGCTCCCAGACCAAACTTCCACGTGGCAGTATTTTGAAAAAATAATTGCTGAAATCTTAGAGCGTTATAGTTATCAAGAGATTCGTTTTCCAATTTTGGAACAAACTGAGCTTTTTAAGCGCTCTGTGGGTGAGGCAACAGACATTGTAGAAAAAGAAATGTATAGCTTTGATGATCGCAATGGCGACTCCTTAAGTCTAAGGCCAGAGGGCACCGCCGGATGCGTGCGCGCCTGTATGCAGAACGGATTATTGCATAACCAGACGCAACGTTTATGGTATACCGGTCCGATGTTTCGTCATGAGCGTCCACAAAAAGGCCGTCAACGCCAGTTTCACCAAATTGGTGTTGAAGCGTTTGGTTTAAAGGGTTCAGATATTGATGCTGAGCTAATATTGTTGACCTCAAGATTTTGGAAAGCATTAAAAATTGATCATGCGGTGACCCTGCAAATTAACTCCTTGGGAACCAGCGAGGATCGTCTCCGCTTCAAAGATGAATTGGTGAGCTACCTCACCAAGCATTTTGAGCAGCTCGATGAGGATAGTCAACGGCGTCTTAGCACGAATCCAATGCGGATTTTAGACAGCAAAAATCCAGTGATTCAGACGTTACTTGAAGGTGCTCCGGTTCTTGCCGATTTTATCGATGACGAATCTCGTGACCATTTTTCTAAGGTGCTTGCTGTGCTTGAAGCTGCAGACGTTCCGTTCGAAATTAACCACAAGCTCGTGAGAGGACTAGATTATTATTCAAAAACAGTTTTTGAATGGGTGACAACTAGTTTGGGTGCCCAGGGCACTATCTGTGGTGGTGGTCGTTACGACGGTTTGGTCGAACAGTTCGGTGGTAAGCCATGCCCAGGAGTAGGCTTCGCTATGGGAGTTGAGCGACTGGTACTTTTACTCGAAGCACTTGATGTAGTGCCATCATCTGTTTCACATGGTGTAGATGTGTATATTATAGCGGGTTCAGAGCATACTGTACCCTCAATGGTATTGGCTGACAGATTAAGAGATCAATGCCCGACCTTGAGAATAGAAAGTCACTGTGGTGGCGGTAGTTTTAAATCACAGATTAAAAAGGCGGACAAAAGCGGTGCTGATATAGCATTAGTCTTGGGTGAGCAAGAGCTTTCTGATGGTACTGTTGGGGTAAAGTATCTCAGAAAACAACATCCACAAGAATCTGTTGTCCAAACAGGACTGGCAGACTTATTAAATTTATTTTTTACTGATTGAGGGACAATCGTGGCTGAAGAACGAACTGACGAAGAACAAATTGAGGCATTGAAACTGTGGTGGGCGGAGAACGGTATGAAAACTATCGCTGCTATTGTTTTGGTTGTGGGTGGCTATTTTGGATGGGAGTCTTGGACCCAGACAGTAAAGACTGAGTCTGAGCAAGCTTCAAAAATTTGGCAGGATACTTTGGCTATTGTTGAAACAGGACAGTCTGAAAATTCACTTAATGAAGAACAAAAAGAAGCTATCAATGAAAACATAGCACTACTAAAATCTGACCACAGTAAGACCGGATACGCACACTTTGCGGCAACACTTAAAGCAAAATTGGCCGTAGAATCTGGCGATTTAGATACTGCAGCTACCGAATTGCAATGGTCTTTGGATAACGGGCCTGTGCAGGCGACACAAATAATTGTGAAGTTACGTTTGGCTCGTGTTGAGGCTGCAAGGGGTAATTTTGATACTGCACTTCAGATGCTTCAGGGCGTTGATGCTGGAGCTCATAAAGCTGCCTTTGATGAAGCTAGAGGCGATTTCCATCGTCAACTTGGCAATGACGCCGCCGCTTACACTGCTTATGAGTCCGCTATGGCGACTAGTCAATCCTCAGATCCTATTGCAAGAAACGTTTTGGCCTTAAAGTTTGGTCAGGTGCGTTCGGCCTCACCGGGCCCCACTGTGGATTCTGAAGTAGTTGAATCGACCAACTCTACTGTCATGGAGACAGTTAAATGAGAAAAATAAGTCTACTTTGCTGCCTATCACTGCTTTCAGGGTGCAGTTGGTTTAGTGACGATGAAGATGCAGCTATTACGCCGGCGGAACTCGTTGATTTTACCAGTGAAGTTTCTATTACTCGTGCCTGGTCGGCCAACATAGGTTCTGGTACCAAGAGTTATTTAATCAGTTTGCGTCCAGCGGCGAGCGAAGATACCGTTTTTGCATCTGACTATGATGGCACTGTCACTGCCTTAGATATCAGTACTGGTGAAAAGCGTTGGCAGGTCGGACTTGAGGCGATGGTAACTGGAGGCGTAGGGTACGGTCATCAAATGGTGATGATAGGGACTATAGAGGGTGTGGTGTACGCTTTGGATGCGGCCGATGGGTCTATCTTGTGGACGGCTAAGGTCAGCTCTGAGGTGCTTTCAAGCCCAAAAACTAACGGCGAAATTGTTGTTGTGCATAGTATTGACAATCAAATGGTTGCTCTGGATGCACAATCTGGAGAGGAGCGTTGGCGACATAATGGCGAGGCGCCTATTTTAAGTGTTCGCGGGACTAGCGAGTCTATTGTTACTGATACGATGGTTTTGTCAGGTTTTGATTCTGGTAAGTTGATTGCATTTAATGCAAGCAACGGCTCAATTACTTGGGAGACAAGAGTAGCACTTCCCAAAGGCAGAACCGAACTTGAGCGCATGGTAGATATTGATGGTGAGCCTCTGTTAGTGGGTGATGTCATCTATGCGGTTACTTATCAGGGTCGTATTGGAGCCATTAGCCGAGGTACTGGAAGAGATCTATGGTCACAGGATACATCATCACATCATGCGCCAGCCCACTTTTCGGGTCAAATCTATGTGAGCGCTGCAGAAGATGTAATTGAAGCATTTAAAGCGGGTAGCGGTCAGTCTATGTGGCGTAATGATCAGCTCTTTTTACGCCGAGTAACAGGCCCTGTGGCTACCGCAGGCGCTATTGCTGTTGCTGATGCTGATGGCTATCTACATGTGCTTGACGCAGATGATGGACACTTTATTGGTCGGACAAAAATGGACAGCAGCGGCGTTAGTAGCCCAATGCTAAGTGTGGCTGATCGTCTTATTGTGCAGGCTAACAATGGCACTCTAAGTGCATATAAAATTCAATAGCGATAAATCTTGTTAATTACAGTAGAATGCCGCTATCAAACCTAGCGGCATTTTTAATTCTATGATTCCTGTTATAGCCCTTGTTGGGCGGCCCAATGTAGGAAAGTCTACACTCTTTAATCGACTCACTCGCAGTCGAGACGCTCTGGTGGCTAATTATTCTGGGCTAACCAGAGATCGCAAGTATGGCGATGGAGAAATGTTTGATCGTCGTTTTATGGTTATTGATACTGGAGGCATTAGTGGCGAAGAGGAAGGTATCGATGCCGAGATGGCTGATCAGTCCTTATTGGCAATGGATGAAGCCGATATTGTTTTGTTTATTGTGGATTGTCGCGCAGGCGTAACGTCGGCAGATTTTATGATTGCAGACAAATTACGTCGCAAAAATCGTAAAGTATATTTAGTCGCGAACAAAATTGATGGCTTAGACCCAGCTGCTGCCCTAGCTGACTTTTACCAGATGGGTTTTTCTGGTATGTACCCTACTACCGCGACACATGGTAGAGGGGTGCGTTCGATGATGGAAGAGGTTCTGGCCACTTACCCTGAGTACGTTGAGCCGGAGGATAATGATTCTAACAGTATTAAAATTGGTGTCGTAGGAAGGCCGAATGTAGGTAAGTCGACCTTAGTAAACCGCCTTTTAGGTGAGGAGCGGGTGGTTGTTTATGATCAGCCCGGAACGACCAGAGACAGTGTTTATATTGAGTACGAGCGACACGGGAAAAATTATACCCTTATCGACACCGCTGGCATCAGAAAACGCAAAAATGTGAAGCTTGCCGTAGAAAAATTCTCTATTGTTAAAACACTACAAGCTATTGATGATGCCAATGTTGTGATTTTGATGGTAGATGCCCATGAGGGGTTGGTTGATCAGGATTTACATCTTATGGGTTCGGTTATTGACGCTGGACGTGGTTTAGTTATTGGAATTAATAAGTGGGATGGCCTTGATGCAGATAAAAAAGAGCACATCAAGGTAGAGATTAAACGAAGACTACAGTTTGCAGAGTTTGCTGATGTCCACTTCATTTCGGCCCTGCATGGCTCTGGTGTTGGTAATCTTTATGATTCCATTGGTGCAGCTTACAGTGCCGCTACAGATACTCTGAGTGCCTCAAGACTAACAAAAGTCTTGGAAGGCGCAGTTGAAGAGCATCAGCCGCCGATGGTGCATGGACGACGGGTTAAGTTGCGATTTGCTCATGCGGGAGGACGTAATCCACCGGTAATTATTATTCACGGTAATCAAACTGATTCTGTTCCAGCACAGTACACTCGTTATCTTGAGAAAATCTTCCGACGAGAGCTTGGTCTTCATGGCACGCCCGTCCGCGTGGAGTACCGAACCGGCGATAACCCCTATAAAAATAAGGCCGCTGGTGCTGCTGATGGCAGTACCAAAACCCGTAAAAAGGTGGTTAAGTACAGCAAGCGCAATGATGCTAATCAAAAGCGTAAGTAAACGTGAGCAATAAAGCCCAATTTATTCAAGGTATTAAGCTTATCTGCGTAGATCACGGTGCTGTTGATGACCAAACCATAATGACTAATTGGTTAGGGGGCGCTAGATGTGATTTAGCGGTAGCTGTGTTCTGTGTACCACCTGTCTTAAAATGAAACTCGTTTTAATGCTGTTCACGCCTTTTATTTGATTGAGTTTATTGAGTAAAAATTTCTGGTAATGATCCATGTTTGGCATCACCACTTTTAATAGGTAATCATTGTCACTACCGGTTATTAGGGAGCATTCAATAACTTCAGGCAAGCATGTTATTTTTCTGTCAAAATTAGCTAACCGATCAGGACTTTGATGATCTAGGCTAACAGCAATATAAATGCTAATGGGCAAACCAATTTTTCGTTGATCCAGCACCGTCACCTGGCGACTAATTATACCGCTCTCTTCAAGTAGTTTTACTCGGCGTGCGCAGGGCGATGGAGATAATCCGACTCTTTCTGATAGTTCTAGATTGTTTATACTGCCATCAGTTTGAAGTTCTTCAAGTATCCTTTTATCTAAACGATCAATTTTTAACATTGAATTTTATTCCCAATATTAGTTAATTTACTAGCGATATTAGCTATTTTAAGCATAAATATAAAGTAAAAAGAAATGATATAGCCACAATAGTAGGATTAATATATAGCTACTTATCAAGATAATATTGAGTTTAACTATGGCTAATAACGATAAAATTCAGTTGTCATTTGCATCCCGTGCTATTCATCTAGGTTATGATTCTTCAACCCATGAAGGGTCGCTCAATCCACCAATTTATATGACATCGACTTTTGCTTTTGACACCGTTAATCAGGGTGCTGATCGTTTTTCAGGCGAGGATCCTGGACATTTTTATAGTCGCATTTCTAATCCCACGCAAGAAATTCTTGAGAAGAAACTTGCTGGGTTAGAGGAAGGTGAAGCGGCGCTAGCCACCGCTTCTGGGATGGGAGCCATTTCAGCGACGCTGTGGACTCTTGTGAAACCTGGTGATCAGATACTAGTGGATGAGACTCTCTATGGATGTACTTTTTCATTTATGGTACACGGACTACAAAAATTTGGTGTTGAAATTTGTTTCGCAGATTTTACTGACCCTGATGCTATAGCGTCTAACCTCGATGGTAAAACTACCGTAGTGTATTTTGAAACGCCGGTGAATCCAAACATGCGTGTTGTTGATATCGCTGCGGTGAGTGCGATTGTTAAAGGCTATAGTGATGACATAATGATCATTGTTGATAATACCTATTGCACACCTGCACTACAGCGACCATTGACCTTAGGCGCGGATATTGTAGTGCATTCTGCTACTAAATATTTAGGTGGCCATGGCGACTTGATCGCTGGTGCAGTGGTCTCTACCGCTACTATTGTTGAGCAGATTCGACTCTACGGGGTCAAAGATATGACCGGTGCGGTTATTTCTCCTATGAGTGCATTTCTTATTTTAAGAGGTGTAAAGACCTTGGCATTACGTATGGAACGACATTGTCAAAATGCGCAAATTCTTGCAGAAATGCTGGTTTGTCATCCGGCGGTTGAAAAAGTATTTTTTCCTGGGTTAGCCACTGATCCATGGCATCTTATCGCCAGTAAGCAGATGGATAGTTTTGGCGGTATGTTAGCGCTAGAATTAAAAAAGGGTTTCGCAGGGGGAGTGCAAATGCTCAACAATCTTAAACTAGCAAAAATAGCCGTTAGCTTAGGTGATGCGGAGACGCTGGTGCAGCACCCCGCTAGCATGACTCACTCCACCTATTCTCTGGAAGAACGACAACGTCATGGTATTACTGAAGGTTTGGTTAGAATATCGGTAGGGCTGGAAGACATTGACGATATTCTATGGGACTTTCAGCAAGCGCTGGCCACTTTAGTACCTGAAGCAACCTCAGTTCCTCTTGGATATACAGGCAAAGACAGTTAGCAATTCTTCCTGTGGCTAAGACGTTAGCTGCCAACTAACTTAGCGAGTTAGCATAGTGGATTGCCATAGGGAGCTGCTGCGTGGCGTTACTATAGGGAATTACTCTGGGGCTTGATTAGAGTTTTTGCTGATTAATGTCAGTTACCTTCATGATAATTTCCCCATCTGAAAGTTGGCTTCTGAGTCGCTCACCCTTTGATAATTCAGTAACACTTTTAATCACTGAGTCATGCTCGTTTCGAATAACAGAATAGCCTCTTTCGAGTGTTTTCAAGGGACTTACTGTATCAAGAAGATGCAGAGTTTGTTGTGTTTTAGAATACGCATCTTGAAGTCGTCGCTGACTAGTTCTAATCATTTCGCGGATACTTTTGGCGACCATCGCACCTGCATTCAGAATCAGTGTCTCAGGGCTCAGACGCGCTAGCCGTTGATTCACGCTTTGCAATTTACCTCGATGTTGCTGTAATTTACTTGCCATCGCTCGCCCCAGTCTTATCTCTATGTGATCAAGATGTTGGGCTTGTTGCTGCAGTTTTCGACCAGGGTGCTGTAGGCGTTTTTGAAGATGCTCTGTACGTTGTTCTAAGTGATGCACTCTTCGCTTAATAGTTTGTTTGAGACGATCTTCAAAACCGATTAATTGATGACTAATATCTTGACTATCTGGACTTGTTAATTCAGCTGCTGCAGAGGGTGTTGGTGCTCTTAAATCTGCGACGAAATCGGCAATAGTAAAATCGATTTCATGTCCCACTGCACTAACAATTGGGATGTTACTTTCAAAAATAGCACGCGCTACGATTTCTTCATTAAAGGGCCATAAATCCTCAAGTGATCCACCACCACGGCCAACAATCAATACGTCACACTGTCCATGATCATTAGCATTTTTAATAGCTTGAGTAATTTGTGATGCAGCCTGTTCACCTTGAACCGCGGCAGGAAAAAGACTGATCCGTATAGCAGGAAAACGACGTTTTAGTACTGATAAAATATCTTTTACTGCCGCGCCTGTGGGGGACGTGACCATGCCAATGTGTTGGATCGACCTCGGTAAAGATTGTTTGTGTAACTGATCAAACAAGCCTTCTTCTGCTAAGATTTTTTTCAACGCATCAAATTGACGCTGCAGCGCACCAAAACCTGCTTGCTCCATATGTTCAATGATAAGTTGATACTCGCCACGACCCTCGTATAGTCCGGCTTTGCAGCGAGCGACTACAGCAACGCCATTGCTAGGTGTAAAATTAATGCGCATATTGGCATTCTTGAACATAGCACAGCGAACCTGAGCGTTCTGATCCTTGAGCGTCAAATACCAATGGCCGGAACTGGGGCGAGCCAAGTTAGAAATTTCACCCTCGACCCAAAGCGTAGGTAAATTTGATTCGAGTAGTTGACGAACTGAACGATTTAATTCAGTGACGGATAAGATTCGGCGTTCAGGGATATCGATAGTCATTTCACTATTGTAAATAAATCGTAGAATAAAGGTAACTAAAACTCCCGATATATGTTTTCACTATTAGCAAAACAAAAATAAAAATAACGTTAAATCAGTAATTTACGTGCTCAATATGGCATTCACATGTTGTAAATAATGGTTTACCTGAGTCTAGCTGTGGCTTATAATAACGCGCTTACTTTTTAAATCCTAATGTGTCCACTCTAGCTAGAGCATACCGAGGTAAGCAGTCCCTATGTTACGAATATCTCATGAAGCACTCACCTTTGACGATGTATTGCTGGTGCCTGGTTACTCAGATGTAACGGCAAAAGACGTTACGACTCATACCCAGTTGACTCGTGGTATTACAATGAATATTCCGCTGATTTCAGCGGCCATGGATACAGTCACCGAAGCTCGTTTGGCTATTGCCATTGCTCAAGAGGGTGGCGTCGGTATTGTCCACAAAAGCATGACCATTGAAGAGCAAGCTAGACAGGTTTGGGCGGTGAAAAAGTATGAGAGCGGCGTTGTTAAAGACCCTTTCACTATCGACTCTAGCGCTACCCTGGAACATTTACACGCGCTCACGGTTGCCAATAATATCTCTGGAGTACCTATTCTAGAAAACGGTAATTTGGTAGGCATTGTGACTCGCCGTGATGTGCGTTTTGCTACTGATATGAGTGCCTGTGTAACGTCCGTAATGACGCCTAAAAATCGGTTGGTAACGGTTAAAGAAGGTGCTGGCGCTGACGAAGTACGCGCTTTACTACATAAACATAGAATTGAAAAGGTTATGGTGATCAATGATGCCTTTGAGTTGAAGGGGTTGATTACCGTCACCGATATTGATAAAGCTGAGCAATATCCCAATGCCTGCAAAGATGACCAAGGTCGACTTATTGTTGGCGCTTCTGTGAGTGTTGGAGAGGGTACCGATGAGCGGATCGAAGCCTTGGTTAATGCCAACGTTGACGTATTGGTAGTAGACACTGCCCATGGACATTCGCTGAATGTGCTGAATCGCGTTAAATGGATTAAAAAGAATTTCCCTGAGGTACAGGTAATCGGCGGTAATGTAGCTACTGCTGCAGGTGCTAAAGCGCTTGCAGATGCCGGTGCAGATGCTGTTAAGGTAGGTATAGGTCCGGGCTCAATTTGTACCACACGAATCGTCACTGGTATTGGTGTTCCTCAGGTAACCGCTATTGCCAGTGCTGTGGAAGCGCTTAAAGGCACAGGCATACCGGTTATTGCTGATGGCGGTATTCGTTACTCCGGAGATATGGCCAAAGCAATTGTTGCTGGTGCTAGCTCGGTAATGATGGGCTCCATGCTTGCTGGTACCGAGGAAGCACCCGGGGAAATTGAAATGTTCCAAGGGCGATCTTACAAAAATTATCGGGGGATGGGATCTCTTGGCGCGATGGCACAGTCCACCGGCTCCAGTGATCGCTATTTCCAGGAGGCTAGTGCCGTTGAAAAGTTAGTACCCGAAGGTATTGAGGGTAGGGTGCCGTACAAAGGACCTGTTGCCAATATTATTCATCAGATGATGGGTGGTTTACGCTCTGCTATGGGTTATACCGGTTGCAAGACTATCGAAAATATGCGCACCGAACCTGAATTTGTCAGAGTCACCTCTGCAGGTATGGGTGAGAGTCACGTGCATGATGTTCAAATTACCAAAGAAGCACCTAACTATCCGGCAGGTGGCAGATAAAGCCGTCTTTCCTCAGTGATTATAGTTAGTGTAAGACTATAAATGTTTAATGAAGGGCTAGGCTATTGAGTCTAGCCTTTTCACTTTAAGGGCAACTAATGACTGATTTACATTCGCAAAAGATACTTATTCTTGATTTTGGCTCTCAGTATTCTCAGCTGATTGCACGTCGTGTGCGCGAGATAGGCGTGTTCTCGGAAATTAGAGCCTGGGATATTACTGAAGAAGAAATTCGCGAATTTAATCCTCAAGGTATCATTTTGTCCGGTGGTCCCGAGTCCGTCACTGGAGGAGCAAGCGCCCCCAGAGCGCCAGATTGTGTATTTACTATGGGGTTACCCGTCTTAGGAATCTGCTATGGCATGCAGACCATGGCCAGCCAGTTAGGTGGAAAAGTTGATACTTCAGATGTTCGAGAATTCGGTTATGCTCAAGTCAAAGTTGAAGGTCACTCAGCACTGATTGGCGATGTAAAAGACCATACGGGCACAGCTGGTGAAGCCTTGCTAGATGTATGGATGAGCCACGGTGACAAGGTGGTGGTAATGCCCGAAGACTTTAGTCTGATGGCGTCTACTCCCTCGTGCCCCATTGCTGGCATGGTTAATGAAGAGAAGAAATTCTACGGTATACAGTTCCACCCAGAAGTGACTCACACCCTTCAGGGCGAGCGTATGTTCCAACACTTCGCCCTGCAAATTTGTGGCTGTAAAGGGCTCTGGACTGCCGCTGCGATCATTGAAGATCAAATAGCTCGTGTTAAAGCTCAGGTGGGTGATGACCATGTGCTTTTAGGGTTATCAGGTGGCGTGGATTCCTCGGTGGTTGCAGCACTGTTGCACAGAGCCATTGGCGATCAGTTGACCTGTGTTTTTGTTGACAATGGTCTGTTACGAAAAAATGAAGGCGACATGGTCATGGAAATGTTCGCCAAAAATATGGGCGTCAAAGTGATTCGCGCCAATGCCCAGGACAAGTTTTTAGACGGTCTGGCAGGTGTTAGTGATCCAGAGAAGAAACGCAAAGTGATCGGTAACACCTTTATCGAAATTTTCGATGAAGAGTCCCACAAAATAGACAATGTAAAATTCCTTGCCCAGGGTACTATTTACCCCGATGTGATCGAGTCTGCCGCCTCCAAAACTGGCAAAGCTCATGTCATCAAATCACACCACAATGTCGGCGGACTGCCAGACCATATGTTACTGAAGCTGGTTGAGCCTCTGCGTGAGCTATTTAAAGACGAAGTGCGCAAGATCGGTGTTGAGCTTGGCCTGCCCTACGATATGGTCTATCGTCACCCATTCCCTGGTCCCGGCCTCGGCGTGCGTATCCTCGGTGAAGTGAAGCGTGAGTACTGCGATATTCTCCGTGAAGCCGACGCTATCTTTATTGAAGAGTTACACAACTCTGGTTGGTACCATAAAACCAGCCAGGCCTTTGCTGTCTTCTTACCTATCAAATCAGTGGGGGTGGTGGGTGATGCGCGCCGCTATGAGTGGGTGATTGCTCTTCGTGCGGTAGAAACCATCGACTTTATGACAGCCCGTTGGGCGCATTTGCCTTATGAGCTGTTAGAGAAAGTATCCAATCGCATTATCAACGAGATTACCGAGGTTTCTCGGGTGACCTACGATGTATCCAGCAAGCCGCCAGCCACTATTGAGTGGGAGTAGTGTCCTACGCTACAGCCCCCATTCCTACGCTGTTTTAATGTTGTAAACTTGCTGTAAAGACTTTATAAAAAATTGAACTTTTTTTATAATGTTTGGTCTATTAGGCATC